>Ga0208904_1000222_pt1 | contig 49621 bp, 68 predicted proteins | sample AntAceMetag02UKB_FD_184774 | JGI IMG/M metagenome (GOLD analysis project Ga0208904, IMG submission 184774) | Saline lake microbial communities from Ace Lake, Antarctica - Antarctic Ace Lake Metagenome 02UKB (SPAdes) (version 2) | ecosystem: Environmental > Aquatic > Non-marine Saline and...
CGCCTGATCTTATTGATCCTTTTGTCGGCCTCACCGCTGTTCACACAAGAGGTATTGTGGTCAATGCAGGTATTATAACGGCTGTCGTAGGTGTAGGCTCCACAACCGGAACTTGGAAGCATTATCTACGCTACCGTCCCCTTGATCGAGGTGTAACCGTAACCGGAACATAGGAATAACATTATGAAACTTCTCGAAATTGCCCTTGCCGTTAAAGAAGGAAAGATGTCCCTTAAAGCCGTACCGAAAGGGCTACAAAAACATGTCAGAAACATTATAACAAACCTTTCAGCCATAGGGGAGGAGGCTTTAAAGGGGGAGAGGCGCAGCTCCCCGAGGCAAAGGGCCAATAGACCAAACTTTAGGTAGGATAAACAAGGGAGGAGGTATTTTACTCCTCCCCTAACAAAGGAGAAACAAATGGCTACTGTAGAAGACCTCGCAAGAGACATCGCAGGTTCCATGAAGATGAGTGAAGGGGCACCTCTCATAGCGAAATGGATTGATAACCGTTATCGAGAACTCATGTATAAAACACCCCCTCGAAGCTTAAGGGAAGTTAAAGAAGTTGTTGTTCCCGCAAACTACACCACGGGAACCGTTTCAATAGAAAGAGGATCTAAAGGAGTCCTCGGAGTCGGTACGGATTTTTACAATAATATTCCTGTTACTTACCTTAATAATCAACAACAATGGTTTCTTCGCGCAGCTTCTGCCTGGTATCAAGTAGACGGATTATTTAACGCCACGGTAGGGAATATATTTTCAGCTTTTGCCGAAGATTCCGTTGTGGACTCTTCTTATACTTTAGCAAAGCGACATATTTCTCTCGCTCCGGATACAAGATGGATTACGTCATTTTTACATACACGTCTTCGTAGACAACTTGATTTTATTTCCTTGGACGAAATGAATATACGTTATCCTGGGAGAACCATTACAGGAACCTACCCGTGGGCAGTCGCTCAAGTTGGTTTAGATGATAGAGGCTACCCAATGGTAGAAGTATATCCGTCTCCTAAAGAGGACGAATTGCTTCATTACATTGCTTACAAAATCCCAGCGGCACTTTCTTTCACTTCTACAATCCCTCAAGAAGTTGAAGCATACGTCCTTAAAGAAGGCGTTCTTATTGATGTTTACCGGTGGAAAACAGCCAAATCGGTGATAGATGGTAATGTAGACGCCGCCGCTCTTTGGCGAAATGAATCCAGGTCTCAAATGACAACGTGGGAGAGGGTTATTAAGAAAGCAATCAAAGCCAATCGTGCAATGGATGATACATCATTTATTCTCCAGCGTTATGGTATCTCCAGTAATCGTTGTGCTTCCTATGAAAGAACTGCTCACGACGTCGTGTGTAATAGATGGACGTATCCTTAAGGAGTCGTCATGACCCGCTATGTAGGCCCTACAACAGAACAACTTCTCCGCCGCGCCTACGAGCACGGTGGGATTTCTACCGATTTTGATTGGGCTCTCAAGCTTCTTTCTCGTTGTCAACGAACTGCAGCTGGAGGTCTCAAGCTTAATCGGCTTTTTGGTCGTGGTAATCTAACCACCATCGCGCAACAACCTGTTTATAATATCCGCAAAGCTTTAGCCGTAGAACCTATCGATGTGATTGCGATAAAGGCAGGTACAACACGCCTCCTTCAAAAAGCGTCATCCTTAGAAGAACTATCCGCCTATGACCCTGCTTGGTTTCGTGCTACCGGCTCTCGCGTTGAATTCTGGTGCCCTATTGGAAGAGAGTTAATATTCCTCTATCCAACCTTAACCTACAATGACAGTTTAATGGTGGTCTATACAGGGATGCCAGACGAATACACCACCCGCGTAGAACACTATAACACCGCCATGCCTCTTCAAGATGAAGCTGTTGATGTCGCTCTTGGTCTCGCTGAGTTAATCCTCCTTCTCCGCAATCGTTCCCTTAAATCGGCGGAAACCCGTGCAACTTCTCTCATTAAACAATTTCAAAAAGTGAAAGGTTTAATTGATGAACCGTGAAGAAATCATAGATCTCTCCAAAGAGCTTGCGCGTGTGGTGTTGGACGAAGACACCCTCGATCAATATTACGAGGATGTATTGAATGAAATCGGCATGGAGAAAAATGCTCCATTAACGGATGTCGTTCTTGTTGATCTTGTGGCGGACAACTTTGATTATCTCCTCCCCTCCGATGCTGTTGATATAATCGCTTTGATATCCATCGTTGATATAGTTTCCAAAACGTGTCGTCAACTTACCCCTTCCACCTCTGCAGCCCTTGAAGCTTACGATTCTGATTGGCGCTCTCTCCAAGGCAATCCTTATTTCTTCACAAGAGAGGAACGGAATGATCGTTATTATAGACTCGTTCCCGAGCCGGAGTTTTCATCCTCTGCCTTCATCCCCACAACCGGTACCCCCTTTGGAATCAACATGCCGGATAATTCTTGCGCTCTTATTTATTCAGTGCGACGTGATACCGATATCCCTGATTGGCTTGCTCTCCATATAAGTCTTCGTATGCTCGCAAAAGAATTCGACCGGCCTAGTGACCATCAAGATAAGGATTTCGCCCAGGCTTGTGTAGGGGTTGCAAATGTTTTCTCTATAATAGGAGGATTATAATGGTTGATGTACGCAATTTTTACCGTCTTCTTAATATCCCTTACAATATCGATCCTGATGTAACTGTGGTATTGAATGAGATCAACCGAATATTCCAAATGATCCAAGAGGACATGTCAAAAGTCCGTGGACTTGACGGGCTCACCCCTGAATTTGGAAATGAAGTTGACTTAGGAGGCAATCCTATAGCCAATGTTGCGGCGGGAGAGGATTCTACCGACGCCGCCACGGTTTCTCAGACTTCGGTGGGGTTTGTGGATGTTAGTGGGATTCCCATTTTAAACGATTACGCAAGATTCACCGATGCCAACACTATTCAAGGAAGAGATTATGGAGAAGTTCTTGCGGATCTTAGCCTTGTCATTGGTTCTGATATCCTCGCAGAACAGACCGTTGGTATCGCTGATGATAATCTCCTTGAGGTAGACGGCTCTCCGAATAGCGGAGAAGTCGCCATTTACACCGCTAACGGGCTCGATGGAAAGACCGAGGGGGAATTTAAAACTCTCTTTAATATAGAAGCCGGTGTGGATTTTCAAGCCTACGATGTAGGGCTCCTTGATATTGCCGGTCTCGCCGTGACGGATGGTAATTTCATAGTCGGCGATGGGGCTAATTGGGTGGCGGAGAGTGGCGCTACAGTCAGGACATCATTAGGCTTAGGCACTGCTGCCCTTCGAGACGCAGAAGATTCCCTCACCGATGGCGCTAATCTCCCTGATGGAGCGGCCATTAAAGCTTATGGAGATGTAAATTGGGGAGCTGGCTCAGTCGGCACCACGGGGAGCCCAGTCCTTAATGAATTTGCCGTCTTCCACGACGCCACCACTCTTAAAGGGCTTGACTATGCCGCAGTCAAGACCGCCCTTGGCTTAGTGATCGACACAAACATCCAAGCATGGGACACTCAACTTGACGACATTGCCGCCTTAGCTGTTACTGACGGGAACTTTATCGTGGGGGATGGGGCGAATTGGACGGTGGAGTCCGGCGCTGCGGTACGGGCCTCCCTCGGCCTTGGTTCAGCCGCTCTTCGCTCCGCCGAGGACAGTCTCACAGATGGATCTAATCTTCCGGACGGTGCGGCGATTAAGGCTTATGGGGATGCTAACTGGGGGGCAGGGGCGGTCGGCACTTTTGGGTCGCCTATCGATAACGACTTTGCTAAATTTATCGATGCAAACACTATTGAAGGGCGTTCTTATTCCGAAGTTCGAAATGATCTTGGCATGGGGACATCCTATTCCTATAACGCTACCGCAGGGGCCTTAGCCTCAGACGCTAATCTCTATAATGGCAGCGCTATTATAGCATATATTGCCGGTTACGTTCCTACAACTTATTGGACCGATGCAGGAGCGTATATAAACCCCAGTACCAATTCCGAACTTAAGATCTACGATGCTTCTGATAATGCTCACGCGATTTTCGATATCATCAAGTCCGTAGCTCCTTCCGGGGATCGTTCCGGCTCCTGCAGATTCACAATCACTCGCACAGGGGGGAGTCCTCAAAACGCTTTCATGCAAGAGTATCACGTGGACACTGCACATACCAGTGCATTTGACATTGGGATGACTTCAATCATTGAAGGCGATAATGTAAATGGTGGTGGGCTTTTTGGTATGTGGGCAGTTGCAGCCGGGCCTGCTACCGACACCGGCTCCTGGGCGATTATTGGTATGGAGATTAATACTTTCGAACGCCATCAAGATCAAGGAAAGAAGACAGCGAGGTCTGGAAAGTATTCTATCGGTTTGCAAATTGTTCCAGAAGATTCTTTGAATGTGGGAGATGGAGCAGAGGTCGGTTATCATGGATCATTCGGCCTTGCTTTTGCAGGGGGAAATGGCGGTACTGCCAAATGGCATACGGGGATCTTTTTCGATGCGCTATCCATCGCCCCCGAAGGAACCGGGATACTCATGCGAGGGGGGACTCATGCCGCAAATGATCCCGATTTCATCCTAGAGGCAACGGGAGTATTCAACGAAGGTATAGACCTCACCGGCGCTACCTTCTCAGCCCTCTTAAACCCTGCTATTAAAATCGCTGATGGAGCGACGATGCATTTTGGTTCCAATTTCATTCTTAGTTTTGGAGATGATCTCCGCTTTTGGGATACGTCTAATAATTATGTCACTCTATCCGATTTGGTTAATAAAGTAGAAGCTACTGGGGCTCCAACGAGTTCGCAGTATGCTAAATTCAGTACGACGTCGAATATAATCCAAGGGCAATCGATCGTTGATATGAAAAACGATCTTGGTCTTTCTACATTTGACGGGAAGGTTGTTGTGGCCACACTAACCCCAGGAAACACTGATCTCCCTAACGAAACAGCGGTCAGTGATTATGTCGCAGCCGCAGGGACATCGGGGTTTTGGAGTGATGCAGGAACCTATCTCTACCCTTCTACTTCCACGGAAGTTCGGATAGCTGATACCGGAAGCTTAACTTTCCCTGGTTTACTTGTTAATAAAGGAATAGGTGGCGTTGCTATAACCATACCAGCGACTCTTGCGACAAAACACGGCGCTGGTTATTTTAGAACTAAAAAACATGCCGCTGCTTCTACTGTTGGTATGAATAGTTTCGTATCTGAATATTTTATAGAAAGTGCAGTTAATTTGGAAGTTGGGATGTTTACTCTTACCGTCGCAGAAGATATGGGGCCACCAAATGGATCAATATTTGCTCTTTGGCCGGTCGCGGCGGGTCCTCGTCCCGGTGTTGATTGGTCTGGAGGCGTTATAGGATGTGAAATTAATACTTTCAACCGTTGGGGAGAGGACGGTTTAAAAGAAGACCGTGCTACTTCTAATCATTTTTATGTCGGTATTCAAGTGGCACCGGAAGATGAATTAAATGTAGGAGCTGGCTCGGAAGTAGGATATCACGGTTCCTTTGGCTATGTGGTAGTAGGTGGAAATGCTGGTACTGCCAAATGGCACATAGGCTATCAAAATGAACTTGATTCCATTGCACCACTAGGAAGGTGTTTTAACATCAGAGGCGGATCGACAGTTGCTAACCAACCTGAATACGCCATGCAGTTTAGAGATAAATTTAAGTATGGAATAGATTTTAGACAAGCTGATATAGATAGTGATGCAGCCGCAGGAGAAGCAATTTATTTAAAAGAGCTTCAACGCATTCGACTTGGAGGGTCTGTAATTTACGAACAAAACGGTAATTTGAAACTCTATGATGGTATAACAGCAACTACTTATACTTTAGCACAACTTGCGGCAGGAGGAGGAGGCGTAACTGAAGGCGTTCCATTCACCAATGGTGATTATGTAAAAGCCGGGGCAGCTAGCACGATAACCACCGTTAGTCATAATCAAGCCGCCGATGATTTAAAAGTCTATTTTGATTATGGCAATGCAGTTGACAGAAACGTAGCCACCACCGAAGGACAAGTAGCAGTAGCCCCAGCTTACCTCCCAACCTGCCAAGCAATTATCGCTTACGGAAATACCAATTGGCTCGGTGTAGGAAGCCTTGAGACAAGCATCGCCGATGGGGACACAGCCGTGGAATGTATCGACTCTACCCAAACAATAACCTTTAATATAAACGGTTCGGAAGTGGCAGTCATGGGGCCTGGTAGTGATTTAAATATATCTCAAGTAAGCTCCAAGGGTGCAAATTTAACCTTAAAGTCAGAGACCGGGTATGTCTCCGTGGAGGCCGCTTCTACCCTCTACGCATCGGCGGCGCAAAATATTCAAATGACGGCAGGGGCCACCGGGAAGCTGTATCTTAACTTTGGCGGTTATGGAGAAACTTTAGAAGCAAGCCATTCTGCGGGAGCATATTACTTTCTCCCTGTTCAAGATAGCAGAGTTAACTTAGGTCTCCCAAGCTTTAGATGGCTAAACATTTACGGCGACAACATCTACGATGCTGGTGGTCTCCTTGACGATATAGACGATCTCACCGTTCTCCATGGCATGAAAGCAAAAGGAAATGAACGCGACTCAGACGATATCGCCGTATTGGATACCCATACTCTCCCTGATTGGATGACAAATAAAAAATACGTCAAGGAACAATTCCTTAACCAAAACGGAGACATGGTGACAGAAGAAGATTTCAACGAATGGATACAAGACGATGAAGAACTCGGACACCTTCTTCAAAGAAACCTCGGGCGTACTGTCGACTTAACCGCAGGAGCCGTTCGTCAACTGGACATTCGTGTCCAACAACTTATAACGCGTATAGACAAGATGGAGGGAAACCATGAAAGAAGAAGTTAAAGAAGCCACTGTGAAAGTGTTTCAGGAATTCGTTAAACAAGAACAAGGCAACCGCATCACCCAATTCAACATCGGCGGACTCGTAAACGCTTTAATCATGGAAATCGATAAGCTCTACGAACCAAAGCCCATCAAACCTTCTGATCTTCCTTTGGAGACAACAGAATGCTTCTAACCCTTTCCGTATTCGATAAAGGGTTATCTCTACTCCCGCCCCCTGAGCAAACCCCCACGGGCTTCCTACGCCGGGCAAGAGGACTCCATCGCCTAACGCGGTCCTCCTTTCGCTCTCGGGACGGGAGTGCTTTATTGTCAATCCTAAATGCCCATTCCGTCTTCTACTTCAACGGTGATTGGTTTTACGGAGTAGGTACGATTTTATATCGCAATAGCACCTCAATCCAAACCGGCTTATCCGGTAATGCATTATCCTTTACAGCCTCCCCTCCTGTTGCAGGTGTGAGAGACTACCTCTTCGTCCTTGACGGTTCTACAACTCTGAAAGTGGACTCCTCCGGTGATGTAACCGATTGGGGGATCTCCCCTCCATCCTCCCTCAGTGGTGCCGCCATTGCCGGGGGAGCCCTTACAGATGCAACATGGCTTTATCAAGTGACCTATCAAAACTCCACCACTACCACACGATCAAACGGAAACGGCACTAACGCCTCCGTTGTAACATCTGGAGCCAATAACACAGTGCGCTTGACTCTTCCCGGCGCTTCCTCTGATGCTCAGGTTGATAAAGTGGAGATTTGGAGATCGGTCGCTAATGGTACCGCTCTCTTTCTCCTCGACACCGTGGATGATACAGACGCCACCTACGATGACGATGGTGGTGAATCCCTCTCCTCCACAGCGCTCCCCACCAATAACCTCGTCCCCTATGACTATTTCTCCCAGGCATACGGTGGATACAACGCGACAATCTTTTGGATCACACGTACTGAAGCCGGTCAAAGAGGACGCCTTTTTTATTCCCCCGTAGGAAGGGCAGAAGCTTTGGACGGATTCATAAACGTAACCAACGACGATGATCCTCTCCAACGTATCTTCGGTTGGCAAGGTCTTGTTGGTATAATATCCGGATCAGGCATTTATCAAGTAACCGGGACGAATCCCTATTTTGCCAGACCTGTAGACGGTGTCCCCGGTACCACGAAACCGGACACCGTCCAAGTAACCCCCTCGGGTTTGGTTTATGAAGCAAAAGATGGTCTTCGTATCTATAACGGATCGATCTCCTCTCTCCTCACCCCCGAGGGGACTGTCCGTTTATTTCAAGGAGAGAGTCTTGAAAACCTAACCGCCTTCTCCGGAGAGGTCTCCGGGGTTAAGGGAGATGAATATTACATATCCGACAACACCCAAACCCTCTCCGTTAACACACGCACTGGACGATGGAGAGACCTGGGCATTGGGCTCACCGCCTTTTATTATGATCCTGTAAATGATTTTCTCACGGCAAATTATGATAGTAGCATTGTGAAGTTAGAACTCGCTGGCGAACTCACCGATAAAGGAAACCCCATCCCTCTCGACTTTGAATCAGAGCATCTTACCCTTTCCGATGACGCACAAGCAATCCTTCTCCGCTTTAGCTTGAAAATAAACACCAATAATCAATCCCTTAATGCATCCGTCCTTATAGATGATGTTGAGGTCTCAATAGGCCATGTGAAAACCTCAACACTTAGTTTTGTAGAAATCCCCATAGGCCGTGCTTGTAATGTGGTAGGTATTCGGATATATGGAACCCTAACCCAACCAATGGAACTCACACGGATAACCATGGAATATTATACACCAAGAGGGGAAGTGTAATGGAGAATTTAAAGAAACATATTAAAGAGCAAAAGATCCAACTATACAAACCTTCAGCAAAAGAAGATTTACGTCTCCTCCACCTATGGGACACCTTACGCACCTCCGGGGAAGTAAACGACATCACCCAAACCAAGGACTTCAAAACCCCCTCCGGTTTTCTTGCCGTTTTTCAATCTCCTGCAATAGCCTTTTACACAACTCACGACTCCGGTGAGATTGATTGGTTTGTTTATTTCAAACCAGGGGAGGGTAATTATTCCCTCAATATCCATGTTGATAAAAGAGAGCGTATGAAGCTTAAGAGCATCATAAAACTCGGCCTTGTCCTGCGGATAATGTTCGAGCAAACCAGTATCATCGTAGCCTACACACATGATGAAAAGATAGCGAAGCTCCATAGAAAAGGTGGCCTCCATCCTGTTGGGATAATCCCTTTAGAAAACGAAAGAGAATTATACATCTCCTCTCTCAATCGTAAGCAATTCACAGAAAGCACCATATTTGCCTTAAGCGAAAGGAGTGGATAATGGGAAGCAGCGGTAAATCTTCATCAAAATCAGGCGGAAGTGCGGCGCTTGAACAAATAGCGAGTGAATATTGGGGGGAGACTGAGGGGGTCAGGACCGAATTTTTCTCTCAACTTGAATCCCTCTTAACCACTGGCGGCGTAGGGGCACGGCTCCCAATCATGGCCGCAGCAGAGGAACGTTCCCGTACCGCTTCCTCCGAGGCAATGGGGGCGACTGAAAAGCAGCTTGCCTCCACGGGCCTCGCCGGTACTCCCTTTGGTGAACAGATACGCGCAGATCAAACCATGGCCGGTGAGCAAGCGGCGGCGTCTTCCACAACCGACATCCTCACCCAGCTTCTTAATCAAGTAGCAGGGGTGACAACTGGATCAGCGAATACTGTAATCAGCGGGCTCTCTGTTCCCGAAGCACAAAGCGGCGGTAAAAACTTTGGACTTGGCTTTTAGGAGATAATGGAATGTTTGAATTCTTACAAGGGATACTTAATAAAGTATCCACAATGAAATCAACCGTGCAGACAAAGACCGGTGGGATGTTGGAGGATATTATAAAAGGCATGGGTGCTGTAGATGAGCAGGGTAATATCACCGCTGGGGGAAAATCGGCTCACGAGGAGATGCTAAAGAGGCTCTTTAACTTCAGCCTAGGCACTTCCGGGAAAAAGTCCCAAGGAGCCTCATCCATCCAACCGCAGAAACAGCCACAGCAGACATGGCAAGATGTTCTTCAGGTCCTTCTTAATATGAAAGGGAAATAAGATGCCAACAACCGAAAGCGCCACACAAGACGCACTCAACATAATAGCGCAAATGAGCGGGAAGTCTACCAGCCCCACGGCAGGCCCCCCTTCTGGTGGACCCAGCGGACCCAGTGGGACAAAAACCCCTTCCTCCTCTGCCCAGGGGCCCCAGGTCGCCCCCCAGGAACTATTCAAAAACCTCCTCATCCCGGCGCTTGAAGGAAAAAACCCTGAACAGGCCATGGCCGGGATGGTGGCCGGAGAAGCCGAAGAAGCCTTTAAACGCTCCTCTCAAACCTCCCAACTCTTAGCCGACTTCACCCGAAAAGCCATAGAAGGCAGCAACCCCCAGGCTATTGAATCACAGAAGAAGGAGATCACCTCTCGCTTTGGCACCCAAGCATATGAAACCGCCTTCCTTGCCGCCGGGGAACCCAAGATTGGTGAGGCCCTCAAAGCCACCACCCCCCTCGAACCCCCTCATCAACCCCGCCCTTGGGAATTCAAGGATCCGTGGGGGGAATTCTGGCTCCCCACTCTCCTCGGTGCGAAACCCGGCCAGATCATTCTCAACAACGCAACCATGCGGCGGCAGACCGCAGCTATGAATAAGCAACAAATGGCCAACCAGCAACAGCTCCGTGAATACGATGCCATCATGGACGCCGGTGGTACCGCCTCGGAAGTCCGTCGAGATCTCGCCGCTAAGTATGGCTTCCTCTCCCCTGCCTTCTCCCATCTAAAAGGTCTCTCCACTCAGGAAATAAACGCTGTAACTTGGAAGGGGATGCAGGATAAAATGAACGACCCAGGGACACTTAAAACCCTCCTTGATAAAGGACTCTCCGGGCCCTCTTTAGCCCACGTCATGGCCATAATCGCCGCAGGGAAACAGATTCAAGAATCCAATGGACAGGTCGCCGAACCGGTTATGAAATTCTGGACAAAAGCCATGGGGATGGAGCGCCCGGCCATGTCCGCCGAAGTTGAACAAGAACTCGCAGCGCAAAACATCTACCCCTCTCCGGAGAACATTCGAAAAACAACCGAGCAACTCCGTCTTCGCTCCGCCGAACAAAAAGGAGCCGAAGCCTACGCGTCTGAAATTGGGAAAGAAACCGCCCTACAGGAAATCTCCGGTGGCCGGGGGCCTATTGCCCGAGAAGCCGCATCCGTGAGAGCCAAGCGCGCCGCTGAATTTTCCATGATCGATAAGACACCAATCTCCGCACAGGATCGCGCCAAGCACGGGATCCCAGCATCAGTTAAAACCTACACCGAATACGCTGAACAAGGCCGACGCTTCGCCACCCCAGGAGACCGTAAGCTCTACGCTGAATTCGATATCATAAAGGACAAACTCGGCGACTTAGATACAATCCTCTTCGGCGGTGGCAAGCACCCCGGCGTCTTTACAAATGTAGGTGTCTCCGCATTCGCCCGTGCCAAGGCCCAGGGGGAAAGAGCGGTTGAACAGCTCAAAGGAACCCAACTCGGCCAGGACAGAGAATTCTACAAAGACATCCTTGCCTCTCTCACCCGGCGTCTTATCCGCCTCGCTGGTGAGTCTGGTGGCCGCTACACCGATAAGGATGTGGAACAGGTCATGAAAGGCGCACCAGGGGCCGGAGACTTCCTCGATCTAATGGATAGTGAACCTCTCGCAAGGCAAAAATTCGATGCCATGATTAAGGATCTCTCCCGAATCACCAGTAAGATGGAAGCTGATATCCAACTTCGCCCCATGGGGAAGAAAAAAGCACCAGGTAAAAAACCAACCTTACGATGGAATGAATTAACCCAAACTCTTGAGGATATATAATAATGCCAACTGTAGAAATTCCCGGTAAAGGTCCGGTGGAATTTTCCGATACAATGAGCAACGATGATATCTCGGCGGCCATTCGAAAAATGGACACTACCCCTAAGCAACCTACCAAAACCGCCATAGGAGCGCTCCCTGGAAAGGAATACCCCTCTAAAGAATCCCTTGCACAGGTGGCCCGTTACGGACCCATCGCTCTCTCAAGTCTCCTCGGCCCCTTTACTCGCGGTACCTCCCTTATCGGCGGCGCGGCAATAACAAGCTTATCTGAAATAATGGCAAGCTTTCTTGAGCGTAATTCCAAATCCCCTGAATACCAAAACTTCCTCCAATTTATGACATCTAAGGAAGTCAAGGAAGGTGTGATGGTAGGTGCATTCGACCTCGGCATGGGTGTGGCCTTTAAAGGCGTGGCGAAAGGACTCAAGGCCGTCGGCAAAAAAATGTTCACCCCAAAGAAAATAGCCCCTATAACACGTACAACTCAAGACCTCTTGGAAAACATCCCTTTTGAAAAGCGACAATTCGGCGCAGTGCAAGACCCTTTCTCCCTCACCCTCGGGCAACTTGGCGAAGAAGCCAACACCTTCTCCTCCAAACTTGAAAGCGTCATGTCTCGGGCCTTCCTCGGCAAAGGTAAAATCGAACGTTATGATAAGCGCAACATAGAAGCTCTAATGGACACCTACTTCGGCCAATACTTAAAAGAACAGCGCATCGCCTCATCCCCGAAAGCCTACGGTGACTTCCTTGAAGAATTAATAGGAAGCATTCATAACACCGAAGTAACCGGCACCGCATTCAACCCTGTCAAGCTCATGCAGAAAGCCCTCTATTCCGTCCCTGACTTCTATATGAAAAACGGTCCCCCGGTTGATGTGACTGATGTTCTCGATTATATAAAAGGCAGGAAGTCCGCCGATCTTGTAAAGGCATGGAATAATGTCAACACGCATCCGGTAGCGGGAAAGTCTCTTTTCCCTGGGATTAAGAAAGTTGACGATTGGCAAGCGGTTAGTATGGAGAACATAGACGCCGCTATTAAGAACATAAACGCTGAACTTTATAGTAGTATCGGTGTTACGACATCTCAGGAAAAATCCCTCAAGGCAATTAAAGTCCGTCTTGAAGAAGCTCTTGAAAGCGGTCTTAGATCAACAGAAGGAGGCGCATATGCCTCCTACCGAAAAGCCACTGAATTCGCCGCGCATTCCAAGCAAAATTTTTACAATAATTCAATGACATCACTTCGTAAGGAAATCGGACAGTCCCCTGAAACCGTCATGCATTGGTTCTATGGAGGCAAGGCTCGATACAGCCGTCTTACCAATCTAAAAAGCACCCTACAATTTTCGGAAAAAGCCGCTAAGACTCTCGGGGAGGAGACCATCTCCGGTAAAGCCCAATATAAAAACTTCAATCAATGGTGGGATGATCGTGTCCTTCTCCCCCTACGCAAATCCTTTGTAGACGATATCGTGAGTCAGAACCAAGTCATCAACGCTCCTAAGTTTGTCCAAAAACTCCGCCGCTACACTATGCATGGGGATGAATACATCAATGAACTCTTCGGGGAAGGGGCCTCTCAACGCTTTCAAAACCTCAGCGCCGCCCTTCTTAAAGTAGGAGGACGAACCAAATCAAACTCCATGGCTATTGGCCTCATCCAAGGTGGGCAGATGGTACGGCTCGGTCAAGCCATTCCAGGATCAATCGGCCTCGGTGCCGCTACTGGAGATCTCAAAGCCCTAGCCTACGGATCATCCATAATATTCCTGACCCCTCTTGCCATGACCAATCTCCTCACCAATCCCCGTCTTACCCGTATGCTCACGGAGGGGATATCCTCCGGGCCAAAATCCATTGAAGCCCTTCGCTTCATACGTCATGCAGCAACCTTAAAAGCCGCTGAACTGGATATGTTCTCGCGCCTACCACCGGACGCGGTTGAATATTTCACGAATAATAAATCCCAAGAGGAGGTTAAGTAATGTTGACCGAGGTGGGTGTTGGCATGGCGGTTATTGCAGTGGTGGGAGGGATGGTGCGCTATACGCATTCTTCCCTCTCTGGAAAACTGAGAACCAAACAATCCGTCAAGGTTTGTGAGGAGGTCCAAAAAGCATTTTACGCGGACCTCACTCACGGTGCTAAAAACTTTGATGAACTCTTTCGATTGCTTGAGAAACAAAATGACCATTTAAATGAGATTGATAAAGCTATTAGTCGCCTTGCTGCGCTTCTTGAGAGAAAATCGGCGTAGCTTCTTCAACAGCAACACCAAACCAATTTTCGAAATCATCACATCTTTCAAGATGAATACTAAAAGAATCCGCCCTTCCATGCATTATCATCGCATCTCTTATTATCCCCAATACCACCTCCCCGTTATCTTGAGTATGAGTAGCTTTAACAGTGACTTGGTAAGACCCAAATATATCTACCGGCTTCGAATCTTCCCTTGACGGTAAGGCAAAAAGAAATCCTATGAAAAATATCGCAATCGTCATCACTGCAGCAAAGTAAACAAAAAGCCCATTTAATCTAATCGTTGTACCCCACATATCAAACCCCCTTCCTTCCCTTCCACCAATAAAGTGTCTTACCATTTTTCAAAATCTCATACCCCGCCTTCCCATCCCCAATCAATTCCAAAATCAACTTATTAAAAACCCTCGTAGGCATCCCAGCTTTCCGCATCTTATCCCCCAACTCCGATCTATCCATCTTCTTACTCTTAACCTTCCCCAACTGCATCTTCTCCAAACGCCGCATTAAAAATTCAACCAATGTTTTCCTCGCTTCCAAGTCCGGCCCTCTGTGACTAAGCTCAATCATCTTTGGCACGCTCTTCTGCACACTCATGCTCATCTTAACGGCTTCTACAAAGTGCCCCTCTTGAATAACCAGTGGTCCTCCTTCACACAGACACAAAATCATCGCCAGCTTCAACACCAAATCCTGCTCCCTCATCCAATTAGGCACTTCATCCACATCCTCCGGCATACTTCGATTCATATACCACAACTCCTCCTTCCTCTGCGCTCCTGAACTCATCGCAAATCTGCCTTCTATCTGCCTAAGCATAAATAACCTCGCCACTATATGCTGCCTTACCATATCATGATCCCACGGTATAATCGGCCTTCTATACCTCTTACTATCATCATACTCAGCCATGATCGGCGCTACCCGGCTGAAAAACCCACTCCCCGCTGCATTCTTATCCAAACTATTAACCAAATCCCCTTCATTTGTCCCCATCAGCCAATTAACACAAGGCTCCTTCACCCAATGTCGCCCATTATTCCTTGTCCCTAAATAAACCTCCTCCCCCACATCCGTATACAAACTTGTCATTAGTTTAAAAAATGCATTCGCCATCCTTCCGTCCCCGATGTTATTAGATAATTCCTCTGTCAATAACCACACCTTCGGAAAAGGCCCGTACTCCTCCCCTCCATCCACCTTATAAGACTTACTTAAATAATCCTCAAAGTCCCACTTTGTCGTACTCCCATATAACAAACCTTCTCTCGGATCATATAGGTTCCCCCCTCCAGCATCCCTATAAATCCCCACCGCTTTCTTTATAGCCGTTCCCTTTCCAGTCGCCGGGCTCCCTATTAGAAACACATAGGTATTAGGAGCCAACTTCTTCCCTTTTTCCTTTTCATAGTAAACCCTATCACTAACACAGGCACCTATCAGCGAAATAGCAGACCATAGATGAAAGGCTAAAGGAACCTGACTCTTCCCTACCATATGCTTATACAACCTCAATATATTGGTTGTTGTCTGTAGGATTGAGGGAGGCTGCAATTAATCCTCCTCTTCTTTAGGCTCCACTTGAACAGCCATGCCGTTTTGTTTCATCAATCCTTCCTTCCTCGCTACTTCCAGCCTCATCAAGCTTAACAGCACCTCTACTTGTCCAACCGAGGCGAATTCCGATAAGATATCCAACCCCATTTGCACCGTGGCTCTACGGGCGCACTCTTTACAGATATCCCCGTAACAATGAAGCTTTAAACATGCCTCCCCCGGCGTGTCTCCTTTTTCTTCAATGTGATCGATTTTTTCATAAGAATCTGTTACTTTATCACATCTATCACAGTGTTTCTTTTGCATCTCACTCTCCTTCCGGCATAATAACCATAGGCTCCCCTAAGTCCTTCAACCTCAAAACCACCTCTTCCGCTTTCTCATCCCAACTCCTGTCAATCCTTTTCAAATCCCCCAATCGCCTAAATTGACTCTTGTGAATCCTCAACTCATCCAAGCCATTCATCTTCAAATCATCCAATATAACAATTAGAATATTCCTTAAATCATCCAAGTCTGTCCGGAGGATCTTATTGGCGAGCTCCGCCGCTTTCAACTGCCTCGTAACCTGCCGGAACACATCCAATATCTTCCCTTCTGTTTTAGTGTCCTTATTCATATCGGTCTCTTCTCCGTCGCCATTACATCCCCTTTGTCATATATTCCCAAATTTCCTTTGCCAATTCCCCTTCATACACGAACACCCGGCCTCCCACCTGAACGCTAAGCTTACCATTTGACAAATAATCCATATAAGTAACGTTCAAAGGCATCCATGCTTCGTTTTCAAGCTGTTTTCTTTCTGAAGTAATAACCAACATCTGTGTCTTTGGGACGTATCTTATTTTCTTTTCTTTTTTGGCCAAGGTACTAATTTGTTGATGTTGTGCTGGTACTTCTACACAATCTTTCATGATCCCTCCCACATATGGCGATATTCTCGATATCTAAAAGTTAACTTCCTCTCCGAAACACCGTAAGAGTACGCTTCGTGGCCTCTACGTCTGAACGCGTACGTAACGCTTTGGGATTCTTCGCAAGCAATTAATGTTCGCATCCTCTATAAACCTCTCTTACAATATCCATGAAATCGTCCCTCTTCCCCAACGGATAAACCTCCACACCCCCTGCCCAACTCCCACCAATCGTAACCTCTGCTGGTACCACCAACCTCCCCCCAGCCACCATCCTCGGTCTCTCCAAATTCCCCACAAACCACTTCGCAACCTCCCATGCCTCCTCCACCGGGCAACTCAATATAACCTCATCATGCACCTGAGCATTCAACCTACTCCTCTTCCCCTCCGCCCTCAACCACCTCCATCCCTCCTTAACCCCTCTTTGATTAACTAAATCAGCACATTCACTTTGCGGCCAAAAACTATACCCCTGCCTCCAAGTCTCATCCTCAAACGCCTCCCAATCCCCCAACCACCACTCCCTCCCCCAGCTATTAACCAACTTCCTCTCTTTAATCAAAGTCTGTTCAACCAATGGAAAGTAAAATTCCCCAAATTCATGATTCACCCTTAGATAATTATCAATCATGGCCTGACATCTCTGTGGAGGTATGATTAAATTCTCCAACTTCAGCAATCGATCACTAAGTGTCTTCCCCTGCATCTTCCTCTGCGCCGCGTGAACGGCCATCTTCCCTAAACCCCTTTCCTTCTTATTAATCTCCTCCTTTCCAAAGATAACCTTAGCATTCTCTCTGTGAGCGTCATAAACATCCGGGGTTAAGTTCGCCAACTCAATCATCCTCTTCTGCCCGGTATACATCTTTACTTCCCGATCTTCAATTTGGCTCATATCTATACGGAGAAACACACAGCCGTCATCTGGAAGGAAGGTCTCTCTAAGATTGGTCATTTTCAATCTCCTCCCTATGAAACCTTCTCTCACAAGGCCAACAAGTTGACAACAAGTTATCCTCGTCATTCAACCCGCCATCGCGTTTCGCTATCACATGATGAATGTGGGCCGTTTTCTTTCCCTCCTTATCACCCCCCTTCTTCAAAGGACACCCACATCTCTGGCACATATAATTATCCCTCCTAAGCACAAAAAGTCTGACATTTCTAGGTATGCGTGACATTTATATCACCCCCTTCTATACTCCATCTCCGTTCCCCTTATATAAGTGCTTAAAGCTTTTTACCTCTTTTGTATCTCATTGATTATTCACCTCCCTCCCCCTTCTAAAAAGTCTAACGTTTTCCTGAAAAGCGCGTCCATTGCATTATTCATGCAACCATATTCATCCCCGTACCGATCCCACTCTTTTAAAATTTTCTCTGCCTCCTTTGCTCTTTTTGCCCAATAATCTCTTGCATCCTTAATTTCTGCTATCGATGATACCATCTTATTCTCCCCCCTTAATAATTATTCCGTCTGACCGGCATTGTCCAAACATCTCCACATAAGTTCACCGGACCACAAGGCAACCACCTTCTTATTAGTGGTTCACACCCCATATCCATATCCTTTTTTTCTGTAGCATTTTCCTCTTCATTTAAACGCTTCATCTCTTTACCGAAATCTTCTACCTGTTTTACTGTTATCACGCGATAACTAAAAAAATCATACATTATATTATCACCTCCCTACCCCTTCTTTACATTTTGAAGATTATACCCCTTCCTCTTGGGATTCTTACTGCTCTTAAACCTCCCCGCCTCCGTGCACAACCCATAACTACACCTAATCCGCCCATCCTTATCCCAAGAATTATTAACCTTCTCATGCTCCTTCTGCAAATGCCTATGCTCCACAATCAACAACGGCACCTTCCCAAGCTTCTTTCTGTGCTTCATTGCCAATTTCAACAAAACCACTTCATCAATACTCGCCTTCTTCTTCTTCCACTTCACCCTCAACCTAACCCCTTGATCCCCAAACCACCCCACCACTTTATCCCCACTAAAACTCTTCTGCGGTACCGCCACCTTATATTTAATAAACCCTCTATTCATCACATAACCTAACGCCTTCGCTGCCTCTCTGTTGATATATTTAATCTTCGGCGGTTCTTCTGGATACGCCCCCCCTGCATCCCTCCACCAATCCGGCATCAACAATCTAACCCATTCCCCCTTACTCGGTTCTCTATATTCAATCTTATCCTTTGTCGCAAACAATTCCTTCCCCGCGATCCCCTTAACCTCTTGCCTAATCAAATCCCCCCTCCCCAGGATCGCCTTGGCAAACTCCTTCTGCTTCGGCACATTAACTCGTATCCCTTGCAACATCATGTCTAACATCGGTTCAAACATCTCAGCATAGTGTTTCAAATAAAACCCGATCAACCCCCTTCTATTCAATTCCACCAACTGCTTCCTGACAATCTCCACCGGCAAACAACAATCCAATCCATTATAATGATACAACGCCGCCATTGGGGTACCATGCTTTAATATCTCCACTGAATCCTTCGCTTCATCCTTCCAAAAAGGCTGATAGGTATAAATACTTGCCAAATAGCCCAACCCTAAACTGTCCCTCGGATTCAAACAATGCTGTATGCACATCGGGTCCCAAATGAAATTAACCATCCTCACCCCGGCCCAGGCCAACCAATAAGCATCATACAATCCATTTTGTGCTATCTTCGCATGGGGCAACTCACAAATCGCCTTTACATAAGGCATCCATCCTTCCCTTTGCGCTGTATTCTCCATGGGAAAGACCGTAGCCTCACTATCCTCACAAGCAAACCCCACACAAGTAATATTGCTCGAAGTTTCGATGTCGATGCTGATAGGGAGATTAGGATCATCCACCACTCTCTTATAGAAATTCTCCCAATCTTTAATCGTCGGGTAAGTGATAATACGCCTCTCCTTAACCGGCCATTCATCCCACTCACTCTGCTCTTTAATCCTTTTCCAATCACCAATCGTCCTTCCTTCCCATCCCCTCATCGCCATAATTGCCGCCGGATGAATCGTAGGAATAACCTTCAACCGCCTCCCCAGCAAATCTATATATTCATAAACACTCCCCCTCAAGCTAACAATCCCGGCCTTCTTCTCCGCCTCGGTCGCATTCACCTCCCTCCCTAATTCCTTATAAACCCTGGCCGCTACCTTCCCTTTCCCAATCAATGCATAAGTCGCATAGTTCCCCGTCGGAACAATCACCTTCACATTGTCCAAATTCGCAATACGCTCATGCATTTTCCCCATCCAATAGATTAATTGATCCGTGGGAACCGTCACTAATCGATCCCCCATGGGAGGATTCCCAGGAGGCTTGAATGGATAAGCATTATCAATATAGATCTCTTCCCTATAAAGCCCTCCCACATCCTCCCACTTGGGCCTGCAAAGGGTCTCCCCTCTGACTCCTCAGTCTTCCAGGGGCTCTCTCCAAAGAAGGCAATTTTTGCATCTCTTGGCCCTTCTGGCTCAATTTTCCTAGTCATTTTGAAGGCTCCTCGTTACACCACGCGTATCACACTTAAACAACGACCCCTTGCCGCTATCTATTATTATCCTCAGGCCTCCCAAAATCCGCTACCTCTTTGAAATAATCAAATAGGGCTTGTTTGGTTTCTTTATATTCCTTTTCTAATTGCAAGCGCCGTACTTGGTTTTCTCTCTCTTTCGCTCTCACCGCCTCCTCAAACTGCGCCAAGAGTCCCTTAAACTTTTTCATTTTTCCTCCCTCGCCCGTTCCCCTGGAAATATTCACGAAAAATGTAAGATTATTACTCGCTTCTATAAGCTCCCTTCTTGATTGATAATAACTTTCCTCCGTTAGCTCCCTACTGACTTTAAGCACCCACCGTCCAGACTCTTTAACAACCATCCCCCACAACTGCCCATTAAACTTTGCAAATATGGTCTCGCTACGCGGTACGTTATCAAGACTAATAGTCGGTTCTTTTGCTATCGTCGTCACTATTTTAATCATCCTTCATCTCCCCAATTCGCCCATAAATTTGCATAATTATTATGCATAAGCAGTAGACATTATTTTATTATTATTTCATCCTAATACCCCCTCTCCCCTCTAACCTTAATCCTCGCCAACTCCGCCGCTCTTCTCGCCCTCAACAATCCCCTTATCAACCATTCCTCCAACGGTCCGAGATCAAGGGTACTTCTCACCGGGAGACCTTTACTCTGCGAGTACTGCTTTAAAATCGCCCGAGTATCCTTCCTTTCATAATTCATCATCCTACCACCCCCCTCCCCCCTCCCCCCCGTTTCCATTCAATAATCTTTAAGATACCATCTAAAACAGCATCTAAATAACCATCAAAGATGGCATCCTCCCCTACTTTTTTGCTGCTCTCTTTCTCCTCGCTCTCAAAACCCCATTCGTCTTAACCTCAACCCCTGGAATAATCCTGGCCCCCTTCTCCCTCGCAAACGCTTTCAACTTCGCCACCTTAAACTCCACCAACTCGTGCGTGTAAATAGCATTCCGGTTATCCTTACTCACAATCGCCTTCAACAACGCCATGGGGTCGACCACATTAACCGTCATCTCCTCCGCCTTGAAAATGGTCACACCTTCAACCGCTGGTGCAGTTGGCAAGGGAGCCTCCCCCGTAGGCGCTGGCACCCCGGCCCCAACCTCAACCACCCCCATCTCCTTCTCTGCCTTCTCGCTTGCCTCTGTAACCGTCCTCACATGATCGATCCAATTCAATAAGGGCTTATCAACTTGCGCCGTAATCGTCTTCACCGCCATCTTCATCGGCTTCAACATCCCCTTAACCGTATCGGTATACAACTTACTCGCTCCCAACAGCAACTTCTCCCAATCCTCAATATCCTCCTTCAACTGCAGCACCAACAGCTTAACACGGGAAGTCTGCCGGTATTGCTCCGCATTCTCCACCCGCAACGTCGCGACGACCTTCTGTGCATTCGCCACCGATGTTAACAACAAGGCAAAATTCGGATTCCCTTGCACATCCAAACCTGCCCGTAATTTTGCCAAACTCTCCGGTGTTTGTTTCACTACTTGATTCTCTGTCATTTTATCTCTCCCTCCATATTATTTTTCATTTCGTTAAAAAAAAGGGGGGCAAAGCCTTTCGACCCTACCCCCATTCATCTTACCTCGCCGCCGCATACCCCGGACAGACCCTCACATGTTCCATCAACTGCATACTATCCACCTGCTGCTCACACCCACTACAAGGCACCATGATCCCTCCCCCTGGTGTTACACTTGGCGGCGTTAAAGTCTCCGTTAAGGGCGTTTGCACTGGTGTCATGGGCATTGCCCCAAGTTGAGTAGCAGTGGTCGCTTGAGGGGGCGTAGGAGTCCCTTGAGGAACAATCGGCTGCCCTGTCATCGGGTCAAACATCTGCTGTTGCACGGTAGCCATAGGTGCCGGGGCTAATGTTGGAACCGGAGGAACCTCTATCGCCGCCTGAACAACCGGAGGGGCCATTTGTGCAGGAGGAGCCACTATAGGTGCCGGGGCTTGCATCGGCGGACCTACCATCCCCACCAAAGCCGGTGCCGTAACCGTCACCCCCCCACCCGGCATCCCATCCCCCACGATCCTCGGAATCTCAACCCCAATTTTCATATAAGCATCCGTCGAATTATCCGTCTGTCCCTTTTTCTCTCCCCGCGTAAAGGTAAACTTCCGAATCTTCTCCATCCACACCCAATTCCCAACCGTCGACATCATCATCTGTAAACTCCCTGTATTCGGGATCTGTGTGGCATACAACAACCTCTGCAACCACTTAAACCCCCTGGTCCCCTTCACGACCTCATCCGGACTCTCTTCAGTCCCCACGACGAAATACGCTGCCGTGCTCTGTCCTGCCACCTCAGGCGGTGCCGTAAACTTCCCTCTCACCACAAGCATCCGTCTCGGATTATCCTGGGTGAAAATGTCTTCCATCTCCACTCCCTGAATCTGATAAAATCCCGTCTCCAGAATATCAGTCTCCGGCACATTGTCGTCCCACGGAAAAAAGTCTCTTTGATTTGCATCCATTTTATAGCTCCCTTTCTTTCTTGGTTAAACTGTCTAAAACATCTTTTATAAAAACCAAGGCCACTTTGTCATGACACTCTTTACAAACATCACCTCCCCCAATTCGTCCATAAATTTGTATAATGTGGATAACAGTAAGGGGGTGCATTAATCTGTGTCTGACAGGCATACCCATCCGCACTACTCGTCTGTAGAATCCTTTGAACCTCCCCCTTCTCATCCTTCTTCCCATACATTACATACGCCTCACCAAACGCGGCCCCTACCTTTGGCGGCAATTTCTTCCCCCCAACCGCTGGTCTCTTAACCAACTCCCCCCATCTTTCATCCAACTGTTCGTCAAAATGCGTAAGCAACACTAGATTAATAGGCAACCCACTCAACTTCACCATCACCTGATGCTCCATCGCCAAGGCACTACGCGCATACCATTGCCTTGGGTCTTTCGTATTCGGATTCATCACGTATTCATCATGTTTCCTGGCAGCCAATTCCATAAACGTCGCCGAATCCACCCCCAATGTCTTCCATGGCCTCCAATCAAAACCATCTTGAATCGCTTCATAAGAACTAAAAGCCGAATAGTTCTCACTGCAATGATAATATTCCAATCTAATCACCCCATCGGGATGAACTATATCCCTATAAGTAATATTATACGTCTCCCATGTTTGCAGCTCCCCAACCTTAACCTCGCCCTCCATCCCTCTTTGCTTTACCATATAAGGCATATCCTTCCCCGGAGGATCAAACACCTTAACCAGCATTGGCTTAGGGAAGGTAGACAAGAACGTACTTTTCCCGCTCCCATACATCCCGCTTACCATAACATGAATCGGCGGTCTGATAATTTGTGTCGGCGCTTCGGTCATATCCCCCATCCTTTCATTTCAAAATACTCTCTCTTTGCTTTATTGCTATTAACCTCCCAAGTCTCCAATAATCCTTTAATCCTCCTATCAATCTCCTTAGCCTTATTCTTCTCCTCCCCACATAAAGTAAGCCCGTCTTTCAATTGCTTTCTCGTCCCAATCAAAAAAGCCTTTAAAAAATTCCTCTTCCTCGCCCATTGTTGACTTTTAGTCATCACCCCACCACCCCCCTTTCCACTTTTCCGTTATATCCTCGGCAACGAACCAAAGCAACCAAAGTACTATCACGGAAACTATAAAGGAAAGGACCAATCCGACGAACAAAGGATACTTTACTAAAAGAAAAATAAGAAAGCCCATTAAGACAATTAACCCAAGCCAAATTAACCAAGTTAAAAATTTCATCCCACCCCCTCTCAATCCCGCAACCAAAGAGTTTTGGATTTTTTAACCCTCCTCTTTTGTCCCTTCCACATTAAAAAGGTTATTAACAGCTTCAACATACAATGCCTGACACTTTACACACAACTCTGCTGGAGTATAATCATCATACTGTGATTTACTTACATAAAAATGCAAAGACATTTTTCCTTGTATATGTTTAATATTGTTTATAGGAAGTTTTTCAAATCCTATTGCATCAAGCGCGCACTTAACAAATATTCCGCAATTATCACACTCAAAAGCCTTAGCCATTATTTAACCCTCCTTAAAAATCATATACATCCCCTCTCAATCCAAAAACCCAAGCTCCTCTAATTTAAGCCAGGTTGCTTTGACTGCCTCCTCACTGCCAAGTTCAATACAAGGACAAAGATATATACCATCTCTTTTTTCCCTCTCCCTCTCCTTCTCAAGAAACCCAAAACACCAAGAACACGGAAAGAAGTCACCCCCATAAAAATCTGAAGGACACGTATAACACACCTTACCACTTGAAAGCATGCTCAAAACTGCTTTCCCAAACTCTTTTCTCTCTTTCTTGTTCATCATAGCTTGCCCTTCTATTCCTCTCATCATACCACGCCCTCCTAAGGTCTCCATTTAAATTAAAAGAAAGGGCCGGATTCGAACCGGCACCCCTAACATGCGACGAGCCTTACCCTTTCGGAACCACACCTTTGCTCTCGTCAGCGGGCTACATGCCATAGCGCTCTACCTTTAAGCTACCTTCCTTTCTTCCCAAGGTCTCCATTCCTCAACCCTCATCCCCTCGGCCACTCCCAAATCCCTATCTTGCCCATGACACCAAGACTTAAACTGGCAAAACAAACACGCCCCGGTGAACTTCCCATCCATCTCCATCCCATGCACCAACCGAATATCCCCCTCAATAGTCTTCTTCACCATTAAAAACTCCCTCGCCAACCTCTGTGCGATCCTCAACCACTCCTTCACCACCGTCTCTGTCCTTCTCACCTTCAACAATTGCCACTCGCAGTGTTCCAACCTACAATCCTTCTGCGGTATCTTATGAACCCTACACTTCCTCTCACTTGCGTCCGGCAGTTTATGAAACCTCACTACATCCACATAACCAACCCCTCCAAATTGCCCGGTTCTCTGCGCCAAAGCCCATATATACCCAGTAAGTTGACTCCCACCCTTAAATTTCCCCGTCCACCATTCATTAAGCGCACCCAACATCCTCCCCTTACTATCAACCGGCACAATGATCCCACTCTCTTTATCCCTCGCGGGACAATCAATCTTCGCCCAAAGCTCAATCCCGTTCCCAAGGTCCGCACTGATCCCTTCCTCCACCAATCCGGCAACAGGCTCAAAAGGATACTTCCCCACCGGTCGACGATCAAAACATTCCTTCATAATATCGCGCATGTTCGCCCAACAAATCCCCTCCTCCACCCCGGCCATCGCACTGTAATCCTTATAAAAATCATCAAAAGCCTTCAAGCAGGTCTCCGTATCCCACCCCCGCCAGAACTGCGCCCTGGCCGCATGAAACCCATTCCCAGCCATCGCGTACTTCCCGCCGTCATCCGCTCTTCTGTGATAAATATACTCCATGGCCCCAGCGGTCTTACACCCGGCCCAGGTGGTTAATATGCTATTATCAATCCTTTCCATCCCAATCCCCCCTCTCTACTGTCTTTATCCCACGCTTAATCCCAAACGTTTCTTTTCTTCTTTTGTCATTTCGCGTTGATCGTTAATACCAACTTCCTTAAATCCCCTTTGACTCGTAGGCAAATACTCTTCATCTTCCCCTGCCCCAACAACCACCTCATGAATCCCACCTTCCTCCTCCTCCCTAAACCTATCCCTCTTCTGCAACACCACTTCTTCCCTCTCTTTACTCAACTCTGCCCTCTCCCAAGCATCCTCCATCTTAACCCCACCCCAAACCTTCTGCTTCCACTGTCCATCAACAATCTTCTTCTCCCACTCTAGCACTTCCGTCGGTCTCTTCGCGATCTCCATCCCCTTCCCACAAAGAGGACACTTTCCATAATCCTCTTCCGCATCTACATCCCTCCCCACCCTACAATCTGGACATTCAACATAAATAATCATTGCCATTTTATTTACCTCCCTTTCTTTCCATCCCCCTCAACCCCACCTCCAAGGCCCTATTAACCACCTCCTCCGCACTGATCCCTCCCCTAACTGCCACCTTCATAACCCTCTCCAACAGATCAACCCGCATATTCCTTGAACTCCAAAACTTCCTCTCCTTCCCGTCTTTCCCTATTCTCTGGTTCATCTCCTTAACCTCCTTCCTCCCTCCCCCTCCAAAGTTATCATAAGAGACGGGGCCTCGGCCGACTAAGCCATTGGTTATTATCCCCTTCCCTCGCCCCGTCCCCTATGATAACCTCCCCAGGTCTATTGAACCGCATTGTTCCTTCTTCAACCTGGGGAAGCCGACAAAGGATTCCCATTCCCGTGTCTACTTTTATCCTATCTATGTGGCCTTTACACCACTAAAGCATAACTCAACCCCCTTTTTGTTTGGGTTCTTGTTCCTGTCTCGCTCTCTTAAATTTCAGGCATAGCTATTCTCTCCTTAACCTACCAAATATTTAGGCCGCTTCGGGCCAGTTTGCAACAAAGAATAGCCAAACTCCTCTCATCTATCCATTGGACATATCCTCATAGCCCGGATAGACATCTCCCCCAACCAATCTCTATAAAGCGCTTTTATAAAATGCAATTCCTTCAACGCCTCTTCTTTCCTTTCTCTTCTATCCCCGGCTCTATTATAAAGCTCATAAGGAGTACTTCCACAGGTCTGCGTCTTTGTCCTTTTTTTAACAGGACACCCGTAACAATCATGCTCAACATAATACCTCTTACAAAAAGGACAATCCGCCCAATCATGCCCAACATAGTCCCGAAAAGTCACCCCTCTCCACTTCCGTATCGCTAATAAAAACATCCTTCTTTCAACCGGTAAATGAAGGAAGTTCCCCTCCACGGAATAAGCCGTCGTTCTTTTCGTTTGGTCCTTAAACTGTTCTTCCTTACCCGTCTTCATATATTCATCAAATATTAAAAACATTCTTTACCCCCACTCCTCATGATTAATTTACCCTCTCTGTCTCAAACACCTTCCCTTCCTTTAAAGCATAGCACTTCAAACATGTCAACAAAAAAGTGCTATGCAATGTTCATACCATTTAATCCCCCACCGGGAAACCCGCCCGGTCCCCCATTCCGGACGAATCCCCCCTCTCTCAAACAAGATAACATATTACCAAAAGCACCCCGATCCCCACTAAAAAACTATCTCGACTCGTCAAAAGCCCCACCACCACGACCGACCAAAATACCACTCCCCCGTCAATCATCCCCTCCCCCCTTCCGCCTCCCCATAAGCACTTTCTATCTCTTCCCCACAGTCTTCACAAATCATTGGTTCCCCTTCCCAATAAATATCACTGGCCACCACTTCTTGACTAAAATCCACCTCCCTGTTCGCGCACTCAGTACAAAGAACATTCCCCGCTTTATCCATATAATAAAAAGGATATCCCCCCGGCCATGCCAATTTAGGATACCGACCATTTTTATCTTTCTTAGGTAATTCCATCAATCCCCCTACATTAAATCAAAGTCTTTCAAACTGTCTTCCGTCAAATAACCATGATTATAAAGCCCTCTTTTGAGAGGCACCTTAACCCGCTCAGGTGCCCTAACCCAAAGCGTCACTTTCCCATTAACCATACAGCGCCAACGGCTTCCATCAGCATTCCTTGCGCCGTTGAAATAAATGATATCCCCTACCTTTAACGCCTTCGCTTCACTTAATTTAATCGGCACCCTCATTCCCCCTTTTTAACGGCACTGTGTCTTACAAATATCGTCCAAAGCGCGTCGAACTGTCCCATGTCGTGCAAAACCGGCAGATAATCATGTTCAGGTAAATTTTCTTCCACCCATTGCACGATCTCAGTAAGATTATCAGCTCGGTATGCATGAAACCCTGTTTCGTAAATCGGGCAATCTGCGCTTTCGCTCTCTAGACACGTAAAACCAGCGGCTTCGATTAAGGGAATCGCCCATGTTTTAATCACGCGCCCCTGTTGATTTACGTAATCATCTATCATTTCCTCCGGCGCGTCTTCCACGCAGTCTCGGCAAACGTATCCGGAATTTACGAGCCAAACATAATTTCCTTGATCGCTCCCGTTTTGACGTTGCGTGGAAAAAGGGCGATCACAAGAGGAACAGTAGCTGTATTCGTCTTGGGACCTCGCAATAACCGCGCTTTCCGTATTTAGCCCTTCAATCCAACACAGCAAACTACGGACTCTTCGACATTTCAACTTTTTCCTGATGCGCTCCCAGTCTGCAATAATTACGCATTCACCGCCATCACAATCCGGTAGCGCGCCTACATAAATATTTGCATCATGCCTTTTTAGCTGTGTATAAACCCGTGCTAGCTTCTCCGCGTCAGTTGTCCCCGTCCGCCAGCCATCAAACATTACCACACTACCGAACCCAATTTTTGCCCTACACTTCGGGCAGTGCGTTACAGTATTATCTGCAACAAAGCTGTGCCCGCAATGAGACTTTATCAATAGCCGTTTTACCTTACCCTTGATTATTCGCATTATCCCTTCCCCCCCTACACTACCCTTGATTATTCGCATTAAAAGGTCTGTCGGAGTCGAGCCAATAGTGGCCATTTTTTTTATCCCACAAATACCCCAGCGTAATACCATGCTTCTCATAATAACGTTCACTCGCTTTTCGGGTAGAATACAGCTTTCCTTTTACCCGATAGCACCATTCGAGATGGTATTCATAATAACTATTTCTCCCGGCTTCGAATCTTCCTTTTAAATACCATTTAACCCACTCAGGCGTACCGTTTGGAAGGCTCTCTAGCACTTCTGCGAATCTTTTATTTATGTCCTGAAAAGTGCTCTTACAAATCCTTCCAAACGACAAAACGTAGTTAACTTCATTTATCCCCACCCTTTTAATCCTAAGCGCCCTATCGATTTTCATCTCAAACCTCCCATACTATCCCTAAACACGTTTTTGTTTTGCCGCGACACTCCCATTATCTGTCCCTCCCCCACCATCCTTCTCCCTCCCTCTCCTATCCTTCCTCGGCTGTTTCATCTCTTCTGCCCTCTCTATCCCTCTCCACATTCCTCTGGTCATCCGCAAACAATGTTCCAATATTTCCCTATTCATTTGCGTAATGACTTCCTGCCTTTCCCTTTCCATTAATTTAATCATCCCTCGGCCTCCCTGGGCTGTTGTTGATTAATCATTGCTATCACCGTACTCAATCAACGCAAAATCATTCCCGGCTTTTTTGATACATATCTCATATTGTTGCAAGCACTTCCCTCCGCTGTAGTGCCACGCCCCCGCATATAGCGCGATGTCTGTATTAATTTGATGGATTAAACTAAGCTCGGGACAATCTGATATGTCAATATCAGTCCAGCCCAGCTCTTCGCGCAGACTGTCGACGTGTTCGGCTGCCTGGTCAAAATCGAGATAAAATGTTTCGTTGCCCCACGATTCCGGTGTTTCATATAACGTTTTCGGAAATTTATTTTCCATAATTTCCCCTACGCCCCAACTGCCCGGAGCGGTTGTTGTTTATTGCAGCTTTGTGGCCCCTTTGGGTCTATGCGGCCAGCTCGTCCGCCGAGGCTATCTCAATATCCCCCACAGCAGCCACCACGTCCTTATCCTTGGCTTTTTCCAGCACCTCCTTGGTCAGGGTAGGCACCGACATACTTGCTATGATCTCTCGCCAGGCCGCTTGCCAATTGGTCTTATCTATTCTCATAATGTCCCCCTCTCGTTAAATGTTCCAAGTATCCTTAACGTAATCCCCTTGCATAGCAGTGTCAAGCTATTTGTTTAACTTTCTCGCAGCAATCACACACATTTTTTAATCTCTCCCAGCGCAAACCCTCTAACCCATCAATATCCCTCCCAAACCTCACCGCCATCACAATCCCAAAAACCCCCTTAGCCCTCTCCACCACCCATCTCTCGCCGCATTACCCCTCCCTAACTATACCATATCATTCAAACTCCTCTCACACCGCAATTACCCCCATTTCAAAAATCCCTTCTAACTCCCTTAATCCACTCACCATCCCGTATCGTTTGACTTTTTTTACCCCCCTACATCGGACCTACAATACAAGCCTTTCCCTTCTCCCCCAAGCATCTCCTGCTTTTCCCTTCCAAAATTAGCACCCTCTGGGGGGGGGGGGACTGGGGGAGAGATAGTCTATAAGAGAGACTAAGAGAGAGACTGTGTAGAATACAATAGTATATTAGTAAAAACCACATATTGACACTTCTCCCCCCCCCCGGAGGACCCTATTAATTTAATGAACTATTTGGGGGTAGAATAGTATGGCTCTAAGGAGAAAGGCTTGTTTTTACCCCCTCAAATAGTGTGTCGATTTCAGGCCTATCCAAAAATATCGCCATAGGTTAGGGATACTTATCCCAACTGCATAGCGATTAATTAAATAAAGCACTTGCACCTCCGGCCGCAATCCATCACAAGACCTACTCCTCTACCCCTCCACCATTGCGGTCTACGTAAATCGCCGCCTAAGTGGATAATGCAAACGCCGCAATTATTGGCGATTACTTAATACATTTAGCTATCAATGCTCCTACCACCGCAATGTATACTTTTGTATCCAAATCACTGTAGCTCTCACCGCAACGTCAATAGTGTCGTATACAGTCCCATTGCGCCCTCCCCTACACTCTCTCTATCCCCCTGTTATCATTCAGGATCAAATGCTGTTGTCATAACACCATTAGTGCCAATTGCGCCCTCCCCTACACATTTATAACCCCCTGGTCTCATGGAGTATCGCAGCACTTTAGGCAGGGCAAGAACCATGCCAAACACTCACAACGCAATGGCTTGTTGGGAGAATCGTGCCAACTCGCATGCCCTTCTCCCCTACACTGTCCATATCTTGGACACTGTCCCCCCTGCCGCATTCATTTCGATTGTTCTCCTAATCACTAAGGCCGGAGGGGGGATATCCCCCCTTGGTCCTCTGCAAATGAACCTGAAGGTCTCCCCATTTATCCATATAATTTTTCAGCAAGTTGTGGTGACGTTTACATTAGGATAGGGAGAGGGAGAGGGATAGGGAGAGGGATAAAAACTCTAAAAATTTTCAGAAAATTTTTTAGGGAGGAAGAGGGGGGGGGGTAGGGAGGAAGAGGATGGAAACTAAACTATCGAATATGATAGTTGACAGGGGGATAAAGGCTATGCTATTAGGGAGGAGAGTTGGTTTATTAATGAGGATGGAAAGGAGATTCTTAAAATGCGGGAAACAGTAGGAGTCCCAGCGGCTAAAACGCTAAATGCCACACAGCTCCAAGCCGCTTCCATGGATGCATTCGGATGGCCTGCAGGGAAGATAGGGAAGGAACTCGGCGTGGCCCCCACGACAATCACTCTATGGCGTAAGCTTCCTGAATATCAAGAAAAGAAGAAATCCTTCTTGGCGGAGTTTGAAAAGAAAATGCTGGAAAGGGCAGGGATCGACTTTGAAGAGATCATGAACTCATTCGTGCCCGAGGCAATATACACCTATGTGGAATTGATGCGAGGAGCGGATAGTGATAGTGTCCGGCTCCATGCGGCGGATAAGCTCCTTGACAGAGCCCCGAATGCGCCGAAGACTATAAAGGGGGATGGACTTGGGAATGTAGGAGGATTGGTGGTTCAACTTGGGACAAAGGGGTTAGAGGCGATGCAGAAGGCATTGGGGGATATCGAGGACGATGAGGCTATTGAATTGATGAAGGGATTGGATTGGGAGGAAGTTGAGGAGGGGGAAGGTGAGGGGGAATTTGATAAGAATGGGGTGGTTAAGGTGGTGGAGGTTTAGGAATGGAGATTGATATAAGGTATTGTTCTTTTTGTAATAAGGTCTTAAGAGAGGTAGACTTTAATGTATGTCATTCTTGTATTTGTGAAAAATTTAAGGAGCTTAGAAAGGAAAAACATAGCGTTAATTGCGCCAGGGGGATACTCTTTTATGAAGATGTTTGTTCTTGTGATGTTGGTATAGAGGTTCTTTAATGACAGTTGACTACGACTATGACTTTGAGGATATAGACCGATTAGATCAGGGTCCTATGAATGGAGAGGTACCAGACTATACCATCCCCAGGATCATCCGCAGAGACCCCATAGTGGAAAGCCTAATGACTGGTCAGGAACAAGCTGCATTTATTAAAGATATGAAGGAAAAGCCCCCCTCTCTCGCCCCCATCGAGCCCACTTGGAAAGAGGTGGTTCTTGACAGGAAGACCGGCGAGGCCCGACAAGCTGGAGTAGTGAGTAGCGGGGGAACTTATGGAAAGTTCATAGATCGCTTTCGAGTGAGTGCTGAAAAGAGTCTTTATGTTTTCGGGGTTGGTGTGATGGGGAGAACCTATCTCACAAAGGAATTCCACCTCCCAGTTTGTCAGAGTTTACAAAAGTGCCCCCCGTTTAGGAAGATGAGATTGTTTCCTCGCGACCACGCTAAGACCTCCATTGTTGGTCATTGCCTAAGTCCCCACATCCTCATCCAACCCTCTGAGGGTAATCTCTATTTCCCTGGAATGAAAGGAACGGAGTGCAGGATTATGCTCGCTGGGGAAAGCGCCGATAGAGCAAAGAATAACATCCGCGTGATTAGTATGGCATTTGAGGGGAATCGCCTTCTAAAGGCTCTCTGGCCGCATTGTTGTTGGGACAAACCCTCCAGGGATGCAAAGAAATGGACTGATAGCGCAATCATCCTCCCTCGCGCCACCGACTACCCCGATCCCACCATCTTCGCCCTCGGGGTTGGTGGCGCGGTGGCTGGGGCCCGTCCCAATGTTCAGATTAAAGACGATTTAGTGAGCTTGGAAGCCGCAAATAGCGACGTTGTCATGAAAAGTGCGATCGACTGGCATATAGTCTCGCGTGCCCTCATGGATGAATACGCCAAAGACACGGGATTGGAGGGACTTGAATTCATAATCGGCACGCGCTGGTCAGTTTTTGACCTTTATAGTTACATCATGGATGAGGATCTCACCATGGATACAGAGGTCCGGGCCATTGTGGAAAACGGGAAACCAATCTGGCCGGAGAGATTTGATGCAAAGCGTATAGAACAACTTCGAAAGGACAATAAGCACATGTTCTGGCTCCTCTATATGAATAGTGTGAATAATCCAGAACTTAGCGCCTTTGATATGGAGATGCTTAGAGATTATAAAATAATAGACGGCGGGAAAGGGATGAGCTTTAAAGAAACCAGCGATGATGTTTGTTTGAGAGAGGAAATAATTAGGGAAGAGGATCTGTTTAATCAGGGGATGATCAATGAGAGGCCCATTATCGAGAGCGGCACTCGCTTAAATGCTGATAACTTCGAAGAGGTTTTTGGCAGGAAGATGAGCGAGAGAGGGAGGGATAGATGGTTGGCTAATAGACCCGGACCGAATGTTAGAATGAAAGGGAGGTAGGGATGGAAAGAAAAGATCCAATGAGGTTAGTTAGAAGTTTAAAAAGTGAGCTCATGGCCCCTATTGCTTATTGGAGCACCCCTTCGGCTGAAGTTGATGCTCTTATTGGTGTGGGAAAGTGTGGCCCTGGTGGAGGAATGAAGGAAAAAGTCGTTCCTGAGACTATTTGGGGCCTACGCATCACACCCTCCTGTCGAATCCATGATTTTATGTATAAAGTTTTGGAGAAAACAAAAGCGAACAAGAATATCGCTGATAGAATATTTATCTTGAACCTTCTTCATCAAATAGATCAAGAGACTAAACGAAATTGGCTTAAGTGGCTTAGACGCCGGAGAGCTTATAAATATTATGACATGGTGGCGCTATTCGGCGACTCATCCTTTTGGAAGTGATAATATGCCAACTCAATTAATTGATGCCACAGAGCGTTATTTCTTCGCCGACCCTGCCTCTGGAAAGGGGAAGCTTAAAAAGCTCCAAGCCCGGCAAGCCATAGTCGGCATCGCTGTGGACCCTCTCGTTAGGGTATTTGTCATCTATGCCTGGGCCGGGAAGCTCCCCACGGATAAATATCGTGATAAAATCATTAGTGCCTATGCGAGTTATCGCCCCAAGAAGTTCGGCATAGAATCAAACGCCATGCAGGTTCTATTCGGAGACCTCGTTAAGGATGAAGCCCGGAAGAAATACGGCAACGTCCGAATCGTCCCGATCCCCTCTCCCACAAAGGTCGAGAAGGATTTCAAAATCCAAACAGCCATAGAGTCAATTCTGAACAATGGCCGCCTTTTCATCCCCGAAGAATTTATCGAACTCCGTGCAGAGATCCGTGGATTTCCTACCTATTACGTTAAAGATTTGATTGACTGTTTAGCAATGTGTGTTATGATGATCCCAAAGCGGCGAAAGGCACACCAGATTAGTGCGGAAATTCATCAACTTGCAGAATATCTCCGCAATACTGGAGCCCCAAGCCATTATATTAATCAAAGGGTTAGTGAGCTTAAAACCCAATTACTTTCATGATAGGAGGTTAAGATGGACAAGGTACCTTTCAAGGAAAAAAACAATCACAAACAAGGGCGTTCGGGGAGTAAAGCGAAAGAGATCAGTGGCCCGGCGGTGGGGAGCGCGAAGGGGAACAGTGGGAAGCCTTTGAGAGGCGGAAAGAAATAGGAGGATATGATGGTCAAGGCTGGGAAGAATAAAGGCGATGCGGGGTCGGCGAAGCTTACCTTCCCCAGGAAAATAAAAGGGAATGGCCCTATCGGTGGGAGAGGTAAAGGGAAGGGCCGAAAGGGGGTGAAACGTGGCTAATAGCTTTAAGGATAGAATCTGGACAATCGATACGGCAGTGGAGATCATGGTTCTTGGCCGTCGGGCGAAGATTGAGAGGCTGGAGTGGTCGCCAAATGCCGTGGATAATGATCTTTTGATTGTGGATGGGAATGATAAGGTAATTTGGAAGGTAAGGGCAAAGGTGGCGGGAGGCGCAAATCAAGAAGACATAGGGGATCATGAGAAGGTCTATCAAGGAGGGAAGTGGGTGAACGGTTTTGATGTGACGACGATAGACGGGGGGACTCTTTATGTTTACATTATGTAAGCTTCTGGTCCTTTTTTTGGTTTTACTCCCTTCCGCTGCTATGGCGATTAGGTTAGGAGTCTTGGCGGAGGAGTCAGATGGTAGCCCCAGTGGGTATGTTTATAAGCTAAAGGTTACGAATGGGAGTTTATCCATTGCGGATTCGGTTGGGACCTTAGCGACCGGGGCTGGTTCAGTAACAGCTTGGGATGATATTACCGCACCAGACGCAAATGATGAGATTGATTTCGCCGCTTATGTTACAGAGATGAATGTTGAGGATTTTAGGATTGGGGATGGTGGGAGTAATTATGCAAAGTTTACTGGAAGCGCAATCACATTAGAAGGTACCTTTGATATTGAAGGTGTGACGGCGACAGAATTTGGTTACCTTGATATGACATCCTCTGTACAGACTCAGTTGAATGCAAAGGAAGGAACCCTTACGAATTCAGCTGGTCTCCTTGCGGCGTTGAGTGATGAAACAGGAACTGGGGTGGCGGTGTTTGGAACGAGCCCTACCTTTACCACAGGAATCACCATAGGCACGGATACGCTTACAGAAGCCATTGCAGGATATTTGGTAACGGTAACATCGGATCTTCAAGCTCAACTTGATGCGAGAGCTTTGGAGAGTGTGGTTGGTACAAGTTTGGAAGCAGATGATCTTGAATTGAGTGGATCAACACTTCGGACTGCTGCGGAAATTCCCCATGTGGATGTAGCAGAGGCGCTTTCGGGGAACTGGGAGATTCAGGATAGCGTTAATTTCTCATTCGGAAATGATGATGATCTTTCTATGGCCGGGGAAACGGCAGATGCTCCTACCACTATAGCTAACTCCTTTATGTGGTTTGATGCTTCAAACAATCCTAAGATGTGGTTTATACCTGCCAGTAATTCACTTAATGTTCCCGCAACAACAGCCCCTGAAATTGGGGTTTATGACTCGGATTCTGCTACCAATGATACGAATTTAGTGGATATTCGTGCAGATCAATACGCAGGGGGTTTTGGGGCTGATTTTACAACCACCACGGAAGACGCTGAAATTAGTGATATTTTCACTTATAGTGTTATTGGTGGTACGAAGTCTTTAATCGCTCATTGGGATGGTAGTGATGAAGCATGGATTTTTGGTGATTCGGTAACGGGAGAAGATCTTAAGATCGACTTTGAAACTGCCACGGATAATGAGATAGGAATAAGCACTGATGAAGGGAGTACCACGGACTTAAACTTGGGAACTCTTGATGTCCAAACTACTGGAACTCTTCAAGGCGCCGTACCGACTGTAACTGATGCTGATGGATTCACCATGAGCACGATTCAAGGTTATGGGACAGTTGTATATGCCACAGGCGCGGGGACTATTGTTATGCCAGCAACAGCAGCAGGGATGCAATTTTCTGTAGAATGTCATGCAGCAGCAGCGGTGGTACTCAATCCAGACGCCACGGGAACTGAGGATACTATTCGTCTTGATGGAGCAGTTCTTGCGCAAGGTGATAGTATTACCAGTGCCTCAGCAGCTGGAGACATATGTGTTTGTACTTATTATGCGGCTGATACTTGGTCCTGTATAACTAATGGATGGACGGATACTAACTAATGAAAAGATTAATAATAATCTTATTTTTGATGATCTTCTGTTTTGGCTTTGGGCAGTCCCCCCACCTAAAAGTACTTGCGAGGCAGAATGCTACTGAAAGTCTTAATTGGACAAACATTACTTTTTATTGGAGATTTGAAACACAGAACCTTGACAACCCTGGAGATGATTATTCCGCTGGAGATGATACAGGGACTGTTGAAAGTGGTGCTTCAATCGGGGTTTCGGCTAATTTTAAATCTGGTACTAATGGTCTTGACTGCCCTACCGGTAATGATGCGATGCAATTCGCTGCTGCCAGTATTATTACCTCCGCAGAAGGACGAGTTGGTTTTTGGCTAAAGCCTATCGCACGGCAAACTGGAGCATTTTGCTTTGGGTTATTTGATAGCTCTGAAAATAGATTTGATCTCCGCTATACAGGGAGCGGCGAATTAAAGTTTGCTTGGAGAGATGCGAATACAGCTAGGACAGATTTGGATTCTTCTGGAGCGAGTGTTGATAATGCTGATGAACCTTTTATTGAAATTGCGTGGCAATCCTCCTCCAATTATCGAGAAATTTGGGTGGATGGTGTTTCTGTGGCGAGTACTACAGCATCCACAATAAACACTTTCGCTGACGAAACAGGGATGGTTTTCGAAACAGGGGATTTTAATGCTATTCCAAGCACGGATCAACATTTTGATCAATGTATTCTTATTTCTTCGGATAAAGATGATGTTCTTTACGATTTCCGAGATGAGTTGGTTTATGGAGGATAAAATGAGGCAATTACTTTCTATTTTTATTTTACTAATTTTTCCTTCTCTTCTTTTTGCCGCAGATAAAACGGTAGGGGCAGGGGGAGATTATACTCCTGTCAATGCTGCAAATATTCAACTCGCTGCTGCAGCAATTAGCCCAGGGGATGATGTTATTATTGTGGATGGTACATATAATGCTTCTGATCTTGATGGGTGTGTGTTAGATGAGGATGGTTCAGAAGGTAATAAGCTAACACTTCGGGCGCAAACTCCGGGTGGAGTAATTATAACAGGTGTTAACCTTTCCGATATGTTTACTGTAACCGGCGATTATTGGGTTATTAAAGATTTTCATTTTTACCGAAACGGTAAAAGACAGCTTGTGGAAGTTGGTGGTGGGCGTTATGGAGAAATTTACAATAACAAGTTTGAACAATTTGGTTATAGTCATCAAGATGAAGACGGTGCTATGACTATGATTATTATTGGTGGGGCGGCACCTTCTGGAGGATGGGAAACGCATTATAATACCTACATAGACAGTTGGGGGGGTTTTATACAGCACATTCATAATGCACAAGCGTACACACAACATGTGCATCATAATTATATTAATAATATCAGCAGAGGCACTGGAGATTCAGCTTCTCGCGGACTTGGTCAGCAAGGGACTGACTCCGCCCCAGAGCAATTATTAAACCTTACTTTTGAATATAATTATATAGAGAATTTAAATGCCGAGGAACATGGATTAATTAACAAGTCATCAAATAATTTTTATCAGTATAATGTTTGGAAAAATTGTAATGGGGTTATAAATATCAGAGGGGGTGATGATTGTACTGTTAGAGGGAATTATTTTCTTACGGTAGGTCCTGGTGTAGCGATTAGAATGCATGGGGACGGGCATAAATTTTATAACAATTACTTTGAAAATGTTAGTTCAACTGCTGCTTTTAGTATCCCTGCTGGAGATAAAGAACTTTGGCCGGATACTTGTAGTCCCCCTCAATTTGAGGGTGATACTTGTAACTACGCGAGATCTAATAATATTTTGATAGCTAATAATACTATTATGGAAATAGTTGATTCGACAGGCTATCACGGTATCTGGTTGGGAGGTTTGGATTTTGGAGACGGTGAGTTTTCTCCAAAGAATTTTACTATTGTAAATAATTTGATAGTAGAAGAACACAACACTACGAGTAGAGCCTGTCTTTCTTGTAGAAAAAGAGATACTCCATTAACAGTGAGCAATAATATTTTTTATTCTATAGATCAAGCACTTTCTTGGAAAAATCAAGGATGTGCTTCTCCTGGTGGTTGGGTTGATTCAGATCCAAATTTAACTCAAGGGACTTATATCCAAAGATTACAAGCTGGAAGTACTAACGCAATCGAAGCTGGGACACCTGTTGCAGAAGTGACAGTGGATATTGATGGAGATGCTAGGGACGAGACTTCTCCAGATATTGGATGTGATGAATATAGCGGAACAACATCTGCCCCTATTCTTGCCTCAGAAGTAGGTGTGCAATGGCCCGCTCCAGTCATCTCAGGTGCCGTTCCCTCGGGCGAACAAGCCTGCACTGATGACCCAGTTGCGGTAGTAATGAGCTGGACAACTAATAAAGACTGTGATTGCCGTATTGATACTACTGATGTAGGAGACTATGATTCGGCCACGCCCGGTTCTGTAACAACAACAGGCGGAACGTCTCATATCGATTTTGAAGATTTTGCTTGTGATGCATCTTATCATCGATATGTCTATTGCGAGGACCCATTCGGACAAGAAGTCGGAGAAGAAGATATATCATTTTCCATCGCTGCTGGTGCACCTCCTCCTCCCCCCGCTGCCGTGGGGAGTATATCAGGTGGAGCTTGTTCTGGTGGTTCAATAGGAGGGAGTTAAGATGAAGTTTAATTTTAGAATCGTAACCATAGTGGCGTTTTTTGTATTATTCGTTGTATTTGGCTCCATTTGGGTCCGTGATGTTTTCGGCGCAACTCAGACCATAAACACCATCCCATCCGGTACCGCTTCCTTCCTGACCGACCTCCAGACCTTCCTCGGCGATGAAGCCGCAGAGCGTTCAGTATCAGGTGGTAATTCGGAGGGCATATTAGGAGGCGGCATAGGCCCCACGGACGCCGGACTCTCTCATACCATAACCGCCGTTACAGGATATGTAAATGGCTTCTATGTCTATCAAGCCTCGGTGTCTCATACCTATACGGCAACCTCTCGCACCTATGTATATATAAGGGACTCTGATTCCAGAACCGTTACAATCTCTGGTGCTACGGTCACATATGATGGTTATTTCGTCTTCGCCGAACTCCCAGCTTCCACCGCTGCCCCGATCTCCACGGACGGCATCACCCCTCTCTTCTACGCCGATATGGACGGCACTGGTATAACAACCGTGACAGACAGTCGTTCAGGCCAAGCCCCCCTCTCCTATTGGACCACTTTCTCCGCAGCTATAACCGCCATTTCCTCCATCGACTTCACCCTAATAGTGAACAAATCCGACACCTTAACCGCCAGCGTAGCAACCAATGTCAATACCCGTCTCGTATGGCTCCCCGGCAATGTCGTAACCCTCGGGGCATATAACTTCACCAGTAACGGAGGGCTTCGTGCGGATAGATCCCAACTTTTCAATGCCGCCAGTTCCGGGGCCGTTATCTTTTCCGGAAACAACACCCATGCCGAAACCACTGTTTTCCCTGAATGGTGGGGAATCGATTGGACAGCCGATGAGGTTCAAATCAATCTTGCCCTCGCTTCTATAACAAATGGCGGTGTTGTGAAGCTCGCTGCAAAACGTTACGACATCGCAGCACCAATCACCCTCGGTTCCAACGATCACCTTGTAGGGACGCTCACGGGTCCCCCAGGCACCGTCTCCGCAGACGCCACCAATATTATAAATTCCTTCAACACCGTGATTGCCCTCGAAGCCAATTCCAACTGCGATATGATCACCGTCGCGAATGATGTTCTCTGCGCCAGTGTTAAGGACCTCGTTTTAGATGGAAACAGTGCCAACAACGCCGGTACCCTCAACGGGATAAAGCTCACCGCAGCGGCGACCAATCAAGCGTCTTCCTTTGTAATCTCCAATGTGGGTGTTTATGAAGTCAACGGCCATGGCATCTTCATTGATGATTATCGAAATTGGGGAAAGATATCAAACGTGGATATCGCATGGTGTGACCTTGATGGGATTCAATTTAATGATTGTCGTTATTGGACGGTATCCAATTTACGCTCAGGCAACAATGGAGAGAATGCACTTGCTGTAGTAGGAACGGCAGCCATTGGTGCAAAGATTCTTACCTTTAATGATTGTGAATTACACGACTCAGGTTCATCCGAAACCGGTGAAGGGACGATGAGCGGAATTAGTATAGAGGCCGAAGTTGAAAGTATTCAATTTAATGACACTCAGGTCTACGGTAATCACGGAAACGGTATTTATTTTTATGGAGTAGGGGGGACTCCAAAGCACGTTGAATTTAACGGTGGGAGTGTATTTGATAATTCGGAGGTAGGAGCGAACACCTACAGTAATATTAAATTCTACTCTACTTCCGGGGTGGCTTTGGCAAGATGTTCATTCGTAGGGCTCCGTCTTGGTACTGATTACCCATCCGCAGACTCAGTCAAATACGGAATAGAGGATGATGGAGATTCCGCTTCTCAGGCTAATATCCTCTCTGGTTGTATGTTCACTGGGGGGTCCTACGGCACTGGGACAATCACCGCTGCCATGATTGATAATTGGGCAATCTCCAACACTACCTTTGATGGTGATAACCTTGTCGCTATAAAGCGATATATTAAAGCGGAAGATATAAATGTCGTTCCTGCTACACCCACCGCAGGTGATATCTATGTGGATACGGCTACGAGAAAGCGTGTATTAACTTATGGTTTAGATGGTCATACTCTTCAATGGAGAGCAAAAGACACTTGGAGTTATGCTTATAAAACAGCAAGTTATGTTGCAACCCTTGCAGATACGCTTATTCTCGTAACCGTAGGCACTGGGAATAAAACAGTAACACTCCCGGCGATATCTACAGTCACGACCGGGAAGATATACATAATAGCAAAGCTTGATGCTTCAGGCGATCAATTAATAATCGCACCAGACGGAGGAGATGGTAATATCATAAACGGTGCGGCCTCGGTAAACACCGTCGTTCGCTACGAAGGCATACTTGTCTTCTTCACAGGAACTTCATGGTTTGCGATGGAACTCTCAGCCATATAAGGAGACACAATGCCAAGAGAAATCACAGCACACGGTCAAGGGAAGTTAATAGGCATAAGTGCTAAAGCCATTAAAAATTGTGAAGATCATTTTAGAATAGAAGTCATCGATGCCATATCCTCCAGGGCTGCTTTAGAAAGCGAATGGCGGGAAGTTCATCGCATGTATGAAGGAAATCCTATAAAGGCCATTAATAATTTCCCAATAGAAAACGCCCCTAACACTGAAATAACAATAGGGGCAATTGCCACCGATTCCATCTCCGCTCAAGCACAAGACCTCATCTTCTCCGCCAACCCTATCGTGACATGTCGCCCTATGGTTAAGGGGAAGAAAGACGATCTCTCCACTAAAAAAGCCAAGGCCCTCCAACGTCTCGCCAATTGGATGGTGAAAAATGAAATCAATTTCCGTGATGCTGTTGAGGATCTTGTAATAGATGACACCAAACTTGGTTCAGCCTTTCTCTACACCCCCATGATTAAGCGCGTGATCAAGAACCATCGAACAAAGGTCGTTTCCGAAAACCCTGTGATAATCTCCATGCCCCCGGAGGATGTGATCGCCCCAGGCGGAAGTTGGGGGGATATCGAGCAACTTCCATGGATTGCGCTTCGATTTTATCGTTCAGAAGGGGAGTTGAAAGAATACGCACAATCTAATGGATGGGATATTAAAAACATCCTCCCAGTTTCGAATAAAAATTGGGTGCGCTCTCGATATGAAGCACTTGGTAAACAACTTTCCGGTACGACTTCGGTTGGGAAACTTTACGATATTTACGATCTTTATGCTTATTATGATATCGATGGTGATGGTATACCAGAAGATCTATTCATCACTTATAATCACACCGCTGGGAAAATTCTTAAAATAGGATGGAACCCCTATGGACGGCGAATCATCTCCCGTGCCTTTTATCAAAAGCGCCCTCATCTCTTCTACGGCCTCGGCGTAATGGAAATGCTTCGCCCCTATGAAAAAGAACTCACGGATGTTCATAATTGGGGAACCCTTAATGCCCTCCTCGCCAATGTTCGTATGTGGGCAACCAGCGCGGATGTTCAAGACAATCTAAAAATATATCCGAATAGACAAGTAGTATGTGAAGATGTTAGAAAAGATATAATAGGGCTTGCCATGGCAGATGTCCACCCCTCTATATGGATGGCACAAACCTTTATCACCCAACTCGCTGAGAAGCGGGTAGGGATGAATGAACTCTCCTCCCCATCTTCCGGTCAAGCTTCCGGCTCCCGCACCCCAGGAATAACCGCTCTCACCATGCTAGGGCAAGCTAATAAACGTTTCGTCCCTGCATTTGATAGCATGAGAGAAGCCGTAGCGGATGCAGTTAAACAATGTCTCTATCGATATCAGGAAAAATTATCAAGAGGATCTAAGAGATTCGAGAAGCATTTAATGAATATTTTAGGCGAGGAAGATGGTGCATTGGCGATAGCAACACTCGAAGATGAAAGATTCGATGAACAAATCGTCACTGAACTCACCGCTTCCTCCGCTTCTATCAACGCGGAAGCCGATAAACAAAATGCTTTATTATTAGCGAATATCTTATCCACCTACTATGATAAGATCCTTCAACTCGCTGCTATTATAGACAATCCACAAACCACACCAGGCGTCAAGGAAGTAGCGCAGAAGATAGTGGAGAGTTCAGGAGAATTAGTAGATCGCACCATTCGTGTCTTTGACCAGGTCAGAGATCCGGATACCTTTATAGTGGAACTCCCTGAAACACCCCTTGCGGCAGGGGGCGGGAATGAAATTGGGGATCTTTTAAACACGTTTATTGGTGGACAAGAAGGAGGGACGCAATAATGGCTGTGCCTATTTGGGCAAATCGTTTAATAATGGAAAAGGAATTATTTAATTCTCTTTTGGAGGAGGTTAGTGTTTCAGTCGCTAAGGACATGATCTTGCTTAGGAATGCGGCAAAGCGAGCGGATGTAAATAATGCCCTTCTTATTGAGGGGCGGATAGAAGGCAAGGAACTCCTTGCTAAACAATTAATCAAGTATGAGATGGAGGCAAGAGAAAATGGGGATATTTAATCGAAGAAGACATTTTGCGAAAGACGTACCGAGTACTCCCGTTGTTCCCGAAGGGATGGTAATGGTTAAGGCGGAAGATTGGAAAGGTTTGGTTGAAAAGGTAACGAAGCTTGAAGGGCAACCGCAGCCGAACGTTATTGTTCAAGCCCCCGCAGGACCGACTTATCAAACGCCAACAAGCCCCACGGGGCCTTCTTTAACAGATCAAGTAAGCACCATTGACAAAGGAATCCTTGCAATCACGCAAGATATAGACAAAGCACTGAAAGACGAAAAACCGATTGGAGACCTCCTCACCAAAAGAGACGGGCTTGTGTTTCAACGAACTAGCCTTCACACTGAAGCGGCGGTTTCCCGTTTCGAGCAAACCGGGCTACAATATCTTTCTCAACTAACCGATAATTTACCCCAGGAGCGCTACCCTCACCTTAAGGTAGAGGCCGTTGATAAAGCCTATAAAGAACTCGTGGCTGGTATGTCACCGGAGCAAAAAGCCAATCCCAGCGCTCGTGATTTCGCGTATAACCATGCAGTAGGGGCGAATCTTGCTAGCATCATGGATGGTGAGAAAGCAGAATGGGAAAAGAACCTTGTTAATGAAGCTGGAGACTTAACAGTTCAGCTTCCTACTTATAAAGGCTACGTTGACCCGAAAGCCGATGCGCCTCTTACTGTGGAGAACGTTTTAGGCCAAGACGCGAAGGACGCTCTTGACTTCGCCGGACGTGATATCGATACCATGGCAAGAAAGATGGGTTACGCCAGTGGGGAAGAATATCTTAAATTAGTAGAGAAGGAGGGGACCAATGACTAAGAAAGTACTCACAAAAGAACAAGCGGAAAACGAGGTTCCTGATCTTCCCCTCGCAGGGCATAAACGGAGAGAAGAATTAGCGGAACGTCATGATACCCTTCAAGAAATGGCAGAGGGTCTTGATAAGGAGACCATTCCTGAGAAGGCGCTGGAGGAAGACAGAGAGATTCAATATATGATTCAAGAACAATCTGCTCTTGAAGTTTCCAATAAAAACCCTGAGTTTATTTACGCTTGGGTTTTTACCGGCCTTGGTGGTCAGATGATAGTTCGACAGCGGGTGAAGGGACGGAACCTAAGCGGGATGAGAGGCGGGTGGATGGTGGTTCAAGGAAACGATCCCGAAGCGCTTGAATTCAAAACCAGGGGATCGGCGGATACGACCCGTGTGGTTGGTGATACCATTCTTATGAAGATCCATATGGATGATTATGAACTCATTGAGCGTTATGAGGCATATAAGCGTCAAATGCAACAAGAGGGGATAAATTCTCAACTTCAAGAACTCGGTGATAAGCATAGAGGGAAAGGTTTAATTGTTCATACGGACGTAGAAGGTGGTTTTGCTTCCGGTAAAGGAGGCTCTATTATGGATACCCTCCGTAACCGAGCTTCCCAACAAATGGGAACACAAGTAATCGATAAAGGTCTTCGAGCCGGTACCATTCCGGGTATGCCTTCACCGGGGAGAGGGAGGCGATAATGTGGAATAAATTTAGATTCGACGAAGATCTTGACGCGAAGATTAGAGCGGTTAAGCAATCAGGTCTTTGTTATTTCGATCATGATAAGGGAATCTTCGTCCCCAATAGAGGAGAGATGAACTATGACACTAATTGGCTCTTCTTCGGTTACACCATCATGTCGCGGGATTGTTATCTCTGGCACCAGATTATGTTCACCTACTTTGACTTTGTACCGGAGTTTTGTAAGATGCGTTGTTATAAAGTCGTCATCCGATTACGAAATGTAAAAGAACTTATGCAATGGTACGGGGTTTGTAATGGTGGGGGCCATTGCAATCGAGGAGATGTCACCGCACTCCCAGGTAAGGCCGGTATTGATACCCGCCATTACACTGATGCCTCTTATGACTCTTTCATATACGCCGATGGCCTTGAAGACGCAAAGGAAAAATACGAAGTGGTTCGTGAAATGGCAGATACGCTTATGGAAGATGGAAAGAGCATTTCAGTAATCATTAAACGCTCTTGCACGGAATTTGAACGGCGCCATGGTGGGACGAATGGTGACTGGTGGCAATCCTTTACTGATTCAGAGAGACGTACGGAAGAATGCCTTAAGGACATGTTCGCCGGAAGATGGGAGTCAGCGGTCCAACCTGATTGGCTTAAGAACAAAACTTTTTTACGTTGGCTCCAGCACGCTAACGCCATTGGCGATAAGTCGTGGGTAGAATATATGGACAAGGGGGATTTTCTTACTTGCCAACCGGTAACATACCATGATATTGGTTCGTTAACAATTAACAATGAAAAGGAGGTAAAACAAAATGACACAAGCGAAGATTAGAATCATGCCGGGAGGCCATGCCGGACTTACTTCAACTCCCGTACTCACTTTAGCCCAGGCCACGGCAGGCACATTCGTCAACGGCGCTCCTGTAAAGGTAGCCTCTGGTGTTCTTACCGCCGTTTCCACCACAGCAAGTCTTGGGGCTTCAAGCGCCCTCACTTGCGTTAAGAAGTCGTCTACTACAACTATCGTGGCTATTTCCAACGGCTCTGCTACGGCATCTCTTACAACCGCTTTAACCGTAACTCGAATTCAGGAGGGACAACGTTTTATAGGTAATCTTATTAATGGTGTGGCATCTTCCGCAAAAATGGCCGCAACGTCTCTTCACTCTAATGTAGTTCTCGCCAAGGTGACATCCGGCGATACCCATTGGGGATGGGCGAATGATGCTTCTTCCACCATTGCCAGTTATGCGAGTTATGTAAAGGGGAAAGTCGTTGGTCTTATTGACGCCGCGTCAACTATCAATGGTCGTGTCCTTGTGGAAATCACCGTTGGTGGGGCTCTTCACGCTTAATTAAAAAGGAGGTAAAGAATGCCTACAAATAGAGGATCAATTGCGGCTTTAGTAGGGCCCGATCTGAGAAAAGTTCATATCGATGTCGGCAAGGAGCGCCCTGCTGAATATCCGATGTTTTTTAACGTAGAAACCATGGAGTGGAACCCTGTAACTGACCAACAGGTCTCCGGACTATCTACTCTCCCCTCCATGCCGGAAGGTGAACAGTTCACGATGGATGACATCATCATCGGTGGACAGAAAGCTTATACTGCTGCTTCTTTTGGCCTTGCCGTAGAGATCACCTACGCTGCATGGAAAGATGAACTCTACGGCGTCATGCGTGAAATGGTGGCCGGTCTTACCAAAGCCTCCCGTAATCGTATGGAAGTCTCCGCCTGGAGCATTCTCAATAACGCGTTCAGCGCGTCTTATACAGGTTTTACCTCTAGCGAGGCTCTCTGCGCTGTTTCTCACACCGGCATGGACGGGACAGTCCGCGCCAATCGTCCCTCCCCGGATATCGGCTTTTCCATCACCGGTCTCCAAGACGGTATCACACGTTTTGAGACCATGACTGATGAACGCGGTCTCCCGCGCCTCATGGCTCCTACTCAGTGCATCATTGCACCGAATAACAAATTTGTCGCCCGTGAGATATTCGGCTCAGGTGGCAAACCCTACACCGCGCAAAATGAGATCAACGCGCTGATTGAAGAAGACCTTGCCTATATGGTGTGTCATTATCTAACCACTTCGGCTAATTGGTTCCTTACCTCTTCCCAGGGCGAACATGATCTTAATTTCATGGTTCGTGATTATCCGATCTTCGATATCTTCGATGATCCCTGGACCAAGAATGCCATCGCAACTATTTACCAACGCCACACCCAAGGATATGGAACTTGGAGAGGCATTGACGGATCGAATGGAGGATGATTATGAAAAAATGTCCAAGTGGTGCTTTTGAATATTGTACGGCAGACTGTGAGTGGCGGATTAAGGATCATTGCGCCGTTCGTCATATTGCTTATGCCCTCATGAATAAGCAAGAATGTAAATGCGCTGGACAGACAGCGCCGAAAGTTAAAGTTAAAGTTAAGAAGGAGGCCCCCAAGTGAAGAAGCTTATTGTATTTACCCTTTGCATTCTTATGGTGCCGTTTATGGCCATGGCTACAACTGACTTCACCAACGGGGTGTCTTCCTACGGCATCCCGCTTCCTGCAAATGATTACACCACCACAGGGGATTATTTCTTTGTCGATTCCGGCGCTGTAGGGCGTAAAGACTCAGTAGATCGCGGAAACACCCCCGATAAGCCCTTTGCAACTCTTGATTATGCCGTGGGGCGTTGTACCGCAGCCAACGGCGATATTATCTTTGTCGCTCCTGGCCATGCTGAAAATATCGCCGCTGCTGATAGTGTGGATGCTGACGTGGCCGGGGTAAGAATTGTTGGATTAGGCGAAGAGGCAAACCGCCCCACTTTTACCTTCACTGGAACTGCTGGCACATTTGCAATCGGAGCCGCCAATATAACTATAGAAAATATACGTTTCCTTGCGGGGATATCCGCCGTTGTTATCGGAATTGCAGTAGAGGCCGGAGGGGATAATTTTACCCTTAGAAATTGTGAATTTCCAGAACCGACAACTTCCACCTTTGAGTTCCTTGATGCCGTTGATCTCGCTTCCGGTGCTAACGGGGTGACGCTTGACAATATTACCTTTTACAACATGGACGCCACCGGTGGGGCTCATTTTCTCGATGCCGGAAACGGTGTGAATAATGACATCAAAGTCCTTAACAGCCTCATCATGGGGGAGTTTTCCGTCGCCGCCCTTTGGTCAGACACCAACGATCTTGAAGTCTTAATCGACAATTGCAACATCACCAATGCCACCAACGGTCAACACGCCATTGAATTCACCGGCACGGCTACTGGCTCTATCCGAAACACGCTCGTTAGGACTGATGTTCAAGGTACCGCTTGTGACCCTGGTTCCATGACCATGGCGAATGTTCTTTGGGATGCTGATGCTTCCACTGACACCACTGCGCTTCCCGTGGTATTGGCTTCCGCCGGGAGCGGTTCCATCGGGGCAATCAACGACACCACCACCGATAGCCTACATGGGAAAATAGGGACTGATACTGAGATGTCAGACGGTTCTTTATATGACATATTGTTGCAAGCACTTCAGTTGTTGGGAGCGAACACGGCAGCTACCACGGATTCTGTCCACGGTAAACTTGGAACTGATGCGGAATTTGCAGATAACTCCCTCTATGATTTAATCGGCGTGGAAGCGATCACCGATCCTATCACGGATATTTTAAGTGGTACGGCAGGGATGACGACGTGGAAAGCAGGGGCAGCCGCCGCTAATACAGTATCCATGGCAGAGGCTCTTCGTTACGCGCAGGAAAACGTTATCGTCGGTACTGGCACGGCTCTCCCTGCTAATATGTCTCTCTACGGAGTCCTCGCTGGTGCAACAGGCATTGCAGCATTCCCTGCCTCTGCCCTCCCCGCCAACGATGTATCCATGGCGGAAGTGCTTCGTGAAACATATGACCAAGCAGAGAAGTCTGTGTCAGGCTCCACTGCCGTAATCGTAAACGCCGACACATTATTCACAATAGCAAACGGACCTATTGAGATCCTGTCCCTTGTTTCTGTCTGTATTGCCCTTAACGATGCTACCGATTCCACTCTCCAATACAGCGCGGACCCGACCGTAGGAGCCGCGACAACCTTCTCAGGGGCCTCCGCTTCACTGGCTAACGCTGCTGCTGGCTCCGGGGTTGTCTTAAACATGACCGCTCTTGCAACCGCGCCTGATCTTATTAATCCTTTTGTCGGCCTCACCGCTGTTCACACAAGAGGTATTGTGGTCAATGCAGGTATTATAACGGCTGTCGTAGGTGTAGGCTCCACAACCGGAACTTGGAAGCATTATCTACGCTACCGTCCCC
>Ga0208904_1000225_pt1 | contig 48938 bp, 84 predicted proteins | sample AntAceMetag02UKB_FD_184774 | JGI IMG/M metagenome (GOLD analysis project Ga0208904, IMG submission 184774) | Saline lake microbial communities from Ace Lake, Antarctica - Antarctic Ace Lake Metagenome 02UKB (SPAdes) (version 2) | ecosystem: Environmental > Aquatic > Non-marine Saline and...
TATTGCTACCATTGCTGCATGAGCTGTAACCGGGGAGTCGTAGATTTTATAGTTCTGCTCAACACCCCAACTCTGAAGTTGGGTTCTGAACTGTGAACTTGAACTTGAATCGGGAGCTACAAAGAACAACTCACCAACGCCAGGTCCAAGACCTGTCTGTCCCATTATCCATTGAATCAAGCTTGGGTCTAAATTTCGTTTCTTAATCATGATAATCTCCTAGTTTACCCCCTCCGTAGAGGGATACTGTGTTAAGGTTAATAAAAAAGGCGGGCCACCCTCTCGGATGAAACCCGCCTCAGTTTTTCTGATAGCGTTCTGTTACTTTAAATATGTCAAGAACTAAATCCCACCCTTAATAAAGATCAGGTTCGACCAGGTCTTTTAAGAGGGTCAATCCATTGCGACGATGTGTCCCTAAATTGGTGTACATTCTCAAATATAAATCCCACTCATCATATCCTGACCTTCTGTGCATGTTGCTTCCGTCCAGATTACCCCATCCCAGAGGTGTCAACTCGAATTTCTGAATCGCATCAGGAGTCTCGAAGAATACCATGTTCGGCTGTTGCATCGGGTCAACGATCATTTCGAGGGAGCCATCACCGCCACTGAAGGTTAGAGTCTCGTATCCACCTTTGAGAACGGTGGGTGCGAATCTCACATCCGGCATCAGGAGGTTGGCGTATTTCCTACGCTGTCCAAGCCCCATTCGGATTTTGGATACCCTCAGACCGGAACGCATTCTCGACAGGTCAACTCCGTTGAGCATCAGATCAATCGTGAGTTCTCTGTTCACGCTGGAATTGGAGATTATGTTTGCTCTCCATCTTGCGTAAGTGTCGGCATTGATGTTCTGGAAGGTGTCGATGTTGGTACCGTCATCGTAGATTCCAGTGAGTCCGGTAATCTCTACAGGTGTATCCGCAGAGGTCCATGCAGCATCTCTAGCACCAGACTTTACCGCTATACTACCTATTGCCTGTGCGGCGGTACAGACTGCGTAAGACGAGAAATAAGGATGGTTTACAGTATAAGCGGTTGTGGTTGATTCAAAGATAACTACCTTTGTAGACGGATCGATTGAGTAGGCACGGACTCCGGCGGCTCCTGAAGCGGCTGCGGATAATGAGTCGCCTGCGGAAACGTAAAGATCAACGACCTGTCCTTCCTGGAAGTACTGGACTCCAATATCGTTATCGAAGGTTCCAGCCCATGTTGCACTTGTACTCGGTGTTGCCGCGGCACTCAGACGGCCTATCTGCCCGAATCCGTCCCAATGGCACTGTCTGTTCATATCAACTACGATGGACTGATAGATATCATCCATTTCATCGGCAAGACCATCAACGAATGCCGCCGAATCTCCTTTGGCAATTTCAATCGCCGGGCCTGTAAGTCGAATCGAACCATAGAGGTAACGTGGCACGACTTTGGCCTGGTCTTTCGTCCCGGTCAACGGATCGGGAAGTTTTTTGCTTTCTGCACGTCCACCCGTACCCTGTGCGCGAGAGTAACGTACTCCAAATACATAACCATTTCCTTTGGGTGCGATATCCGACTTCGGGAACTGGTTATAGGTTATTGTTTCATCATTAAACTGATTCTTTAAACCGTCGCCATAGACGTCTTTCAGAATCTCACCAAGATTAGCCAAATCAGCATAGTTAGCCATTTTTCAAACTCCTTAGGTCCAGAGTTTACCTAATCGTTCTTTAAAGGCACTCCGGGCCTCTTTCATGTTCTTGACTTCGGGCGGCTTTTCAACAGGAGGATCGCCAGAAGGAATCACAGGGGGTTCTTTCTTGCCGTCCAAATAGGACTTAATCACCGCCTGATCGTATTCATCCTTCTTTTTGAGTCCATCTGCTACCATCTTATGCACCGCCTTCGTATCTGTTATATCAATGTCGTTCAGAGGGTTCCCGATGCCGAAGTGTTCTTTGATAAACTTTCCTTCACTTGGCGAAAGATCACTGAGAAGAACTTTAACTTCCTTCTCGTAACCTATTACGGCTTTCTTGGCTTCTTTTGCCTCTTCCTGCTTTCTGTCCACATCATCGTTTCGACGTTTCTCATCAGCAAGTTTATCTTCCAGCCGCTTAATCGTGTCATCGGGAAGCTCGTCCTGACGCTTCTTGCCTTCTTCTTCTTTTGCCCAGTATTCCTGATAACTCTCCAGTAGTTCATTATTATCAAGGAGCGTCTTCAGGTCTTTCTCACCGAGCTTTCCTTTTAAATCCCTTCCCTCTGTTACATGGGTCATCAAATCTTCGAGCGAATCAAGGTTATTGGCAGTCATGAACGTGTCAATTCCCTTTTCCTTCTCTCGCCATGCAGTCCAACGAGGGTCTTTATCCCAAGGAACTTTGTCGTCAGCGGGCGGTTCTTTACCGTCCTCCGGTGGCGGGTCGGTTATTGCGCCTTTGTCGTCAGATGGCGGGTCTGACCCTACTTCGCCTCTTTCATTCATTAACAATCTTTTCCATATCGGGTCCGAGCCGATCATTGCGGTTTTCATAATGTCCTCCTATGGTTTAAGGTTAATCAATACTGACTGACCTGAAAGCACAAAAAAAGGCGACAAATGGATGTTAATCCACTCATCGCCTCAACTTATTTGATAGCGTTATTTTAAAGAACTATTCTGGTATGTCCCAACTTCCTTCTATAAATTTTTTCCTCATTTCTTCTTGGCATTTAGACATCTTCTTATAAGGGTCTGGAAGAAAGGGATTTAGTAATACACTTTTTCCTTTCCTCGTAGACGCACACTTTAAAAAACCGTTTAAAACTCCTATAAGAAATTTTTTCCCATTTGCCCTCGACTGCATCTTTACATATTGTTTATTGCTCGATATTCCAAGAAAATCGTTTGCAAACTCTTTTTGCCAAGGAAACAGTACTATATTACGTTCTTCACAATATTTCTTAAATTTATCTTTCATCATCCCCTCCGTTCTTCGGATAGCTTGCTGATAAATCTATCTAAATCTGGTTCCAATAAACTTATCTTTAACTCAGCACGGGTTATCTTTCCATGTTCTAATATTGGAGATAACTTCCCATAGATCTTATTATCTTCTAAAACTTTCAGCAAGTCAAGTATTTTTTTTCTCATTTTCCACTTTCCGGGGATTCTTTCCCCTCCATTTGAGCCATCTGCTCTAGCTCTGCCTGTTTCGCCTTCATAAGAATCATCCTATGAGCATCGGTATGCTGCATGGCGATTTCCTTCAGGTCGTCTGACAGGTTATCGAACTCGTTTGAAAGAAGGAATCTCTTATGAACTTCAAAGTGTACTGCGTGTTCATCGAAGTCAAACAATGGGTCATCGTTAATATCTTTCATCTCGCCGGTTTCCGGGTTGACTTCCATGAGGTAGATGTTTTCTACATTACTCGTAGCGATATCGGTATTCTCCCGTTCTGCTCTTTCACGGTCTACGTCAAGTTTCTCTGCAAACCCACTAAGACCTAACTTCTTGAGATATTCCCTGCGAATTTCAGGATCTTCAATCTCAAAGAACTTATACTGAATCAAGTCCATAAGGATTTGTTTCTTCCCGGCTTGCGTTGTGGACAATCCAGACTCGATTTCCAGTTTAACATCTGTGTTGTTACGTAAATCCGCACCCTTGAAGTTCATTATGCGCTTACGACTGTTTCTGCCCATGACACTTATCTTGCGATTTTCTGTGTAAACGTCCCGAGATATTATCAGACGCTTCTTGTAAACAGCGCTCATCTGAGTATTGTAGCGGTCTATATCAGGTACATGACCCTTCTCGGCAGTCTCACGCAGGATATCTACCATGATACCAGAAGATTTAGATGATGGCGCCTTGCCTCTCATTATATTCTTGGGATCACCAGACAGGTCTTGAATCTGTATCTTTGAATTATTGCGTTCTTCCAAGATTTGCTGTGGTAGTGCAATGCCCTGTTCAAACTTCGGTTCTTTGCCGCCTGAAAGTAAAGCATCATATTCAAGTGCCAGAAAACCTTGCCCGCCTTCACTCAGTCTCTTTATCGTAAGGCCCGTTGGAGTGATGACTCTTGGCCTACCTAATCCCTTACGATTCATTATAAGAGCCTGATCTATTTCGTTGATTTTGTTCTGAGGACTGATAAGATCATTCACCCCAGGGTCTGACCAGAATTTGCCTGGAATTTTGTTATAATGGAAGTCAGTCAGAGTATAGTACCATTTGCCGTCTTTGACAGGGATAGGCATTCGATCTAAATCTATCAACTTTTCATTGCCAGCAACTACGAGGTATCTGCCCTTTGGATACTTAATAGAGGGTTTAACTTCCAGTTCCTTGAATAGTACCAATTCCTGTTCGTTGAGTTCGATAGAATTGTTTTCAAGCCCATGCCCTTTCCAGAGTGACACATTGCTTACGAGCTTCAGTAATCTCTTCTGGTAATCAATCGCTCTCTCGCTATCACCGCCCTTTATCTTTACATTGAAGGTATCTTCTACCCATTCCCGGGGAACCAATGACCGTATGCCGATCCAGCGTTTGTCCCTGAAGTTCTCGCCCAGACTGTCCATGATGACGTTGAAGTTTATCACATTCTTGGCGACGACTTCCCCGGTTTTAATGACCGTACCCTTTTTATCGATGAACCAAGGCCCACCATCCATTTCGGGGATTGTTCTCATGAATGCCGTACCACCAAGGCACATCCAATCGATGAGTTTTTCCTTTTCACCCTGAATCTCATTGTCATTGACCGTATCCAGCCATATAAGGAACTGTTCTCCGAGCCTTGCCGCTTCCCGATCTTCTCTTTCATCTGTGTTGGGGGTAAGGGTTGGTTTAAGATTCTGCCCTAAGAACATTGCTCTGACGGCTTTAACGAAGCTCCTGATCTCATTGTCAACGGGCGTTGGGACATACTGTGGCATTTGTCTCCGGCGGAATGTCCTGGACGACCTCATGTATTCAATCCACTGTTCGCCCATATAGTACAGTATGTTCCGGTAGGTGACTCGATCTTGCATTGTCCGTGCGTAATCCACGTCAGTATTGAACAATGCGTTGACAAAATTAACTAAATCCTTACCTTTTAAATCTTCTCCTTTCTTGAAAAACTTATAGGTATCCATTATATTACTCCTTATACCGGTATCCCAAATTCTACATCAGGCGCAGGTTCTGTCGGTTTTGCGGCTTCTTCTTTCCGTACTTCTGCCATGACGTACTCTTCGTAACTCTTCGCCATAATACGGTTCAGAAGCTCAGATTCACGCCTTACAGCCTCTCTTTTGTCTAATTGGTGTATCACCCCTTGATAAATAATGATACCTATTAAAACGGCTATTGCTACTTCCATGATTTCTCCTTTCTACCAATGGGCATATTCGCCCTCGTTAATTTCATTGTATTCATCCCATATTTCCTTCAATTCCAAATGGGCTACCTCTGAAACGTCTTTCGGTGCCTTCTTTGGCTCAACTCTCTTTTCAATGGTTCCAATAGGTCTGGACATGGCGATATGAGCGGCTTCATCAAAACAATTATGTACTGTTATACCACCATTAACACAAAATGCATGTGTGTAAGCAGCATCTAAACAGAAAACATCTTGTTCACCCACATAAATCACTTGCTTTACTTTTGCGTGTTTCCCATGTTGACCTTGAAGTACAATGTGGTGAACAAGTTTTTCCGAATCCAACAAATTTGGTTCCACACCATTTACATATTCCTTCGGATCTACTATCAAGTTGCCATTTCCTTTGCTGACACCTTCGTGAACAATAGATTTGAAATGGCAATCCCTTAAAAACCTTTTCACAAAAGACACATGTTTTATCTGTTCGCTGACGTATTTTGTCTTTACAGTGTTTTTCGTACTGTTGTTTGTGCCATTCCAATCCTTCTTGACTTCCATGCCATTTGTTAGCCCCAACATGCAATGCATCAACCCATTGTTGTGTATAATTAAGTTTCCCATGTTGCGACTTATGCTCTGAAGAGTCTTTACATTCAAGATTTTCAATTTGGTTATTATATCGGTTAAAGTCTTTATGATGGATATGATAACCCTTTTTAATTTTCCCATTATGATATTCCCATACTGCCCGATGTAACCTTTTTCTTGTCCTAGCAAAGTATTTTTCTGATAATATGTACCTTTTACCATTAAACTCTTGTGTGGTACTGTCGATATTTTTGACTCGCATGTTAATACCTCCATAATATCTTTATTATTTTGGATACTAACATGGCACGCTTCATCAGTCAAGTCTTTTACTTCTTTCCATCTACCATCACTGGTTAATATTTTGTGATCTTCAGTACAAGTAATAGATTTATCGTCATCGAATAAAACACGAAACACTTCTACTTTTTCTCTAGTTTTCCTACAATTATAAAAATCTGTCCAATATCCCCCACAGGTTAAAACCTTACCACTTTTACCTACAAGATTCTGTAATGTAATTTCCCCATCTTTTGTATCGACTATTGTACTACCTACCAAACAATGGTCTTCACCTTTTGTATTAACGTCTTCAATGTTATTCTCATCGACTACGAGATTCGGCAAAGTCCTGATAAACTGTTTGCAATTAGGGTATACCTTCATCATCGGCATATCTTGATCGTGTCTCAGCCTCTCGTGCATCTGTTTAATCTTGGCGATTCGATTCTTATCATCTGCCGGTCTTAAAGTAAGCCCATTATCCCTGAAAACTTCCATTGTCGATGGACCCTGCCCGCCACCCAAGTAGTTAGGACGTTTCTGGAAACAATCACTCCCGGCCAGTCTCGAATTTACCCTTCCCCAGATCCCCAGACCTTTCTCTTTGGCAATAATCCCTTTGGCAATGTCTGTATCGGTCATTCTCAATCCCTGATTCGGGCTTCCATTCCACCCATACCATTCGTCAAACCGATAAACCCTACCGTCATTGTCTATCCACCACCACCCTATTGAAAACGGAGCACCAAAACCCCAATCATAGGTCATTACGATAGGCGCATTATCAGGAACAGGCAAATCACCATCAACAACGTGCATCGGTGGCGACCATTCCTGAAACGCCTGACCTACAAAGACGTTCCAATCACCATCCCTAAAGGCCTTCCTGATCGCTTCGGGAAGAGTATTCAGCATGCCCCAATAGGTTGCGTCGATGTACTTGTTATCATCAGCCTTTGACGGAATATAGCAGAATTGTTCCCTGTAATCTATAGGTTGTTCAAATGTCGGCGCCCATTCATCACCATATATCCGATCCATCCAAAGAGCTTTTACCCACCCATGACCTACAGACCCAGGGTTCGTACCGCCTACAAACGGGCATTCTATGTCTTTCAGTCCTGGCCAACGAAGTCTCTGCCTCAAAAATGTGAACACATCGTAATCGTTTTTGGTCAGTTCGTCAACGAGAATAGCCGCAAATTCACTTGAAGCGTACTTTGCAGGGTCATCGAGGTTCCTGAAGCAGATAATCCCATTCCCATATTCAGGCGAAAGTATAAAACATCTCCCATAGTCTTTATGATCGGTATAGTTCTTGCCCAACCAATCAGGAAACTCTCTTGAAATCTTCTGTAACTGACGATCCTTTAAAGCCGGATAGTTCTCACAAGCCAACATCACATTGACCCATGTAAGTCCATACTTGGCGAAGATCATCATTAAAAAACGTACTGCAAACCATCTCAGGCCATAGGACTTGCCCCCGCCCAACGCCCCACCATATAGAAGAAACTTATACAGTCCAGTATCAAACTGCTTGCAAAGCTCTATCTGCCGTGGTTGGAACTTGGCTATCTGATATTCAAAATTGAGATTCTGTCGCTTTTTCATCCGGCTCCGCAAAGGCGTTTTCTACAATCACCTTAAATTCGTCCATATTCGATACTTTAATCTCCGTGGGGAACTCTATACCATCCACGGTGATCTTGTCCTTTGGAGACTGGTTAATGAAACCACAATGACCATTCTCGTCGTCATCCCAAGCCCAAGCACCACAGCGCCCGCCAAGACATCCACCAATCACCTCACATCCAAACGCCCCCCGGTTGTGATTCAGCAAACGATGCAATTCTGTCACCTGATACTTCGGACACCATACTCTATGCGATTCTGCTGCTCTCATCTTTTCTCCTTTCCTATTGTACCTACCAGTTTCCGAAGTTTGGCACCAATACTACCCGGTTCAACAGTGACAACCTTGATGTGTTTTCTGTTTCGTACTGCCAGTTTCAAGGAATCTCTCCGATCAGAACGATTAACAGCGGGCATATCCGTAGCAATCTTCAGAATCTGACACCTTTCATTTAAACTTTTACCTTTTAATATCATATCCCTACCTTTCTATTGGTTATTTCCATCAGTCTGTTTAACTTCCTTACGATTTCGCTTATATTGTAATATCCACCACTAGGCAATTCCCTTATCGGTTCCAGCCCTTCAATGGAAGTGGTCACATTCGTCTCATCGGACTTGGTGACGTATAGCGTCTCTTCTTCCTCTATATCCCACTTTTCAGGGCACCACGCAGGCACCTCATTAGCAGGACATACCGGAATACATGGCACACCTGAACCGGCTACACCCCTCTTCTCGACAACCTTATTGCCACACCAGAGAAACAAGGCATGGGCAAGGCTATGTTCGCAGTCGGCGCAGTTCATGGCTTCATCCAGCGTATAGTCGTATCATCGTCCGATTCTGATGCCCTGAAGATCCCAGTACCACACCGTAATTGCATGTACGCCACTTCCGGCACCTCGATCATCTCCAGCGGAGTCTCTTCAAGGGTCTTGAGTTCTTCGCGGGCATCGATGTAAGCATTTTGTGCATCGTGCAATACCTTCTTCCTATGCTTCACCTTATCAAGTGTCGCCTCCATCAACCCTTCTGCATACTCTTTCCTTCTCGCATCCTCTGCCTCTTTACGCCTTAACTCTATATCGTTCTTTATCGTCTTCATTGTTCCTTCCTTTCTGTTAATGGTTTAAAAACCCTCATCGTATCTCTGACCCTACCCTAATCGCCTTCACGTACCTTAAATCCGCCGTATATATCGGCCTACCATACTCATATACCGTAACCAACATCGCAGGGACTACTTGACGTGTAACCCTCGAAAAAACGCTAACCTCACTCACCCTCACTGAATTGGCATAAGGAAAAACCATCGGTTCGTCCTGACCAACAAACCAAAGCAGAACACCCAAGATGAGGATAAACCGTCTAATCGTCAACATTACACGGATACGCATAATCCTCTTCCAACACTTCAATATACCGCTTCTTGGCTTTCGCCAGATCCACCAAGGCTTTCGCCTCAGTATCGCCATAACCACTAATATTCGGTGCATCCTTTACCTGAGCGATATAACGTCTAAGTTCTGAACTGTAGAAAACTAACATATGACCCCTACCCCTTCCAACCACACCAACATGAACCCGTGCTACTCTCTGACCATTCATGACCCTCACTACACCGGTACTGGGTCGTGGTCGTATTCGGATCGTGGTGGTGATAGTTACCGTCCTCATCGTAGAATGACTGACACCATAGCAATGTACGGGTACTGCCTCCGGGGAATACCTTCGACCTCCCCTTACACGCCGAACAAAACTTCTTCAATGGTGACTTCATACAAATTAACTTATTCATAGACCCCCTTTAAAACTTCCTCACCGTCCTGCCATCTGAAATCATAGCGCCATGACTCGACTTCCACACAACCGAATTCTTGCCACAGATTATCGACTTAAACTCAGAAATGCCTATCACCGCAGATAACGTGATCCACTGTCTGTCATAGCATAGTGTCGTCATGCCTTCACCATCTTTATCCTCTACTGTAATCGCAAGATAACTGTCTGTCCATTCTGCCGCCGCAGCAATCACAAAATGTAACATCTTAGACCCCTTTTATATTAGAAAACCCCTGTAGCGTGATATTAAGTACTATCGATCCCCGCCCCCTGGGGGTGATGCCCCCCGGTCGTCCTCTATCCCTGGTTGCCGTACTTGCCGTCCTCATCGTCAGACCCGTGGCACATCGCTGCGTATCTCCTACCTGCACCGTACTTCTCAGTCACTAGCCATGCCGGGCCCTTGCTGCTCTGATCTGTTGCCCTTGTCTCCATGCCAGCACATAGACTGCATTGTCCCTCTATCATACCGTGTTTGCATCTATCCATCATGCCTCACACTGCCTTATGATATCCATTCTCATAGCCCTGGACACTGTGATGCGTTCAATCAATGCCGTTGCTCGCTCTCTGCTGCCTACCCTTATAGCTTCCTTGTTCACCTCTGACTTATCACCCCAGTTCTTGTTCCTGCGCTTGAATCCTGCCTCTGAGATATCATAACAGGTAGACCATCGGTTATCTTTATCAGTGGAGTATGCCTTGCCAAGTTCAAGGACCTGGCCGGCGACTTTTACCGTAACAGACTTAGGTGTTACGCTAAGGGGTTTTGTTACGCTAACCCTGTCATCTGTTACGCTAACTCTTGATGCTTTTACTCTACACGCCGGGCTACAATACCTTGCTGTGCTTCTCTTGCTCTCATAATTCCTTCCGCACTGTTCACATACCATAATTCTCCCATCCTTTCCTATTAGTTAATAATTAAAAGCCCTTACAATCAATCCTCCGGCTTCTCTACAGGCGTAACATCGATAGGCTCTGTACCAAAGCTCACCAAAGGCTTGACGATGCTGGTGGCCTTCTCCTCTTCTAAGCGTCGCGCAGTGTGTACTTGGTTGAAAGCATAGGCTATATTGTTTAATGACGCGCCTTTTAGTTTGTCCTCGTTTATGAGATTCTCACTCATTACCCTCTCAATATTGGTTAGGATGTTTATTCTTTTAGCCTTAAACGCTTCAGTCACTTGGGGGTCACCGATCATATTGATAAGTGCTTGTATCTTCTTGTACACTGTAGGTTTAGGCATTCCGTAATAATCGGCTATTTCCTGATAGCTATGGTTATTTATGGTCTTGAGTTTGATTGCTTCAAGGATGTCAAATTCGTTTACTTGGTTGTTTATTGCTGGTAGGTTCTTAGTCGCTGTGTCTGTCTTAGCCATTTCTTTTCCTTTGGCTATGTTAGGTTATGTGACCCCAGGTATTATCCCAGGGCCACGTTATGAGGAGAGAGGTATGAGATTCTTTAGAGTATGAGAGACTGTGCAATTCTATTCATACCTGCATTATTTCACAGCTTTATTGGCTTGTCAAGCAACTATTTCCAAAGTTTACCAAAGGATTATGCGATTTATTTTGATTTAGTGCATTATCTACTTGACATAGTATTATTAATAATAGTATAGATTAATTAACACAATATGAAAGGGGCATGAGACATGAAGCATTACACTGAAATTTCAAAGGGGCTCGATAGTGAAGGGACTTTCTGGACTGTCACTGTTGAAACCGACGACGAAGTTCGCCATTATGGCAAGTTCCGAGATAAATTCGACGCTTGGGACAAAGCAAATGAGATAGATAAACAATAGGGAGGCAATAAGATGCACAAGCATAAATGTAAAAGATGTGGTTATGAGTGGGAAAGCAAGTTAAAGGTGCCTAAAGCGTGTCCACGGTGCAAGCGTTACGATTGGAATAAGTAGTTAATACATTAAAACAATATGAAAGGGGTAGGACAATGAAAAAGACAATCGGTTATAACGAAACAATCAGAGTATACTCCAAAAGATTTATTACCATGATTCACCGCATCCAGCGCACCGGGGAAGATGGACCAAGATGGCCCTTACATACAGTGGCAGACCATTCCAATGTTGATTTTGGATACTGGGCTGGCCACATTGACACTAACTGGTGTTATTCTCGCATTTAACTCTTCACTCAGTCCACTACTTTAGTGGGCTGGCATGAGTAGTTAAATATAAGAGGGAGGTTAGAGAGCATGAGATTTAATGACGTACACGGGACAGACTGGACATTTAGGAGCGTTGACGGGGAAACATTATACAGGTTCCCTTTTTCCGGCTATGCAATCACGGCAGACGACAAGGAAGCAGCCCAAGAGTTTGAAAGGGATCATCCAGACTGGACGAAGGAAATTGAGCACTTTTGATTGTCAACGATCCATTAACTAATCATACTAAAATCTTGGCATATTGTCAAGAGAAATGAGGGAGTTATGCAGATAGAAAATGCTACAGATTATGAGCTTGATAAAATTATAGAATTGTCAATAGGCCGGATTTTACGCCTTGGAAGTCGCCCAACACAACCAGGGGATATTGAAGAATATGACAAATATACCCGGCTCGCAATAAATGCAGATCAAGAATTGAAAGACCGTAAAGCACTTTAACACCCTACAGGGAGAAAGGTTCAAGACGATGAAAATAGAAAACATGAAGCATATCGGGTTTTATCATGAGGGGCGACATATCTTTTTCATGGAAAAGAAAGGCAAGGATGTTAGTTTTCCAAGATGGAGATTGACTTGCTACTATGAAGCGCACTTGGCAAGCACTGTATTTTTCGATAGCGAAGAGGAATATGATGCTTTCATCGAAAAGCACAGCTCAAAATGCTACGAGGAATATACTGATTTCAGGAAAGACAGCGACAGAAAGGGGACATCATGAAATATACAGTCAAAACAAGAAACTGGAACGGGAACAGGGTTGTGAGTTGGGCACTTTGCGTCATCGCTCAATTAACAGGTGCAAACTGTTACAAATCGGATTATGACCATGACCATAAATACCTACTCACAACAGACAACGCTTTCAATGCCTGGGTAACGTGGGCACTATTTATGGCACTCAGACCACTTTCCGGTGGTTGGACATACATTGTCCGGGGCAGTTCTATGGTTGATGGAACTTACAAGGCAATATACTTATGAAAATGTGTGTCTATTGCGAGAAAGAATTGACCGGGAGGAAGCGAAAATATTGTGATGAAGTTTGCCGCTACAGATATCTCAGCATTAAAAATGCCACGGCGACTGGGAGTTATAGCAAGTCGCAATGTTTAAGGATGACAAGGGCAGCAAGGGCGCAAAGTGCTGGCAGGGTTGGCTGTAGGTATAACTAATCGGGGGGAATAGAATCATGAAACGATCAAGCATTATCGATACTTTTAAAAAGGGCGATAAGTTCACAAGTTGGGGGAAGGCTAACAAATAACCACCAGACCGCCCCACGATACCCTTAAATCAACTTTCAGGGGTTCGTTGGGGTGTAGGTGCCAACTAAGAAGAGGGAGGCTTGAAATGTATATTTTGAAACAGAGAGGGCAGATCATTTTCAGGGGTTCAGCTTTTGAATGTCTGGACAGGCTGATAAACATAAACAAACAGTGGACACTTTTACAGGCTCGCAATAAGGGCTATAGGATAGAGAGGGGGGTGACAAAATGACAGGCGAACAATTAGCAAAAACCCACGATCTAATTTATACCGGAGTCCAGGAGGTCTACCAGGGCCCGGACATTTATCTTTTCACCGACCGGGCAACAAGGGGAACTTTTGCAGTTACAAAACTTGACCGGGAAAGTGTGACAAATGGCCTTAATGGTTTAAGAGAAAGATTCAAGGGGGCGAAATGATAATACAACTTGCACTTGCAGAGGCCGAAATTAAACGGCTCCATGCAACCATAGCAGACTTGGAGGGCACTATCTCAATCTTCAATTACGAGATTGATCGGCTGAAAAAGATTGTCAAAGAACATGAGAATACTATATCACAATTACGATTTATTAACGAGCAAATAGCATAGAAGGAGGTGATCTAATCTAGCATCACACAGCAGTCAGTGATGTTTACGGCTGTCCGGGGGTCCTGGGCAGCCTTTTTTAGTGCTTCTCTGTCCCACCCCAAAGCATCGCAGCAATATCGTAATGTTGATACCGATTGTTTTGTTGAATGCTCCTCGAAAAACCATCTCGCTTTAATTGTCTCTGCGTTTCGGTGTGTCTGTTTGTTTGGAGATTTCAGAGGTCTTGCATGTAGGGCGGTTATAGCCGATCCGATTATACAGGCAGCTATATTCTTCTCAGGGCTTCCAAATACTCTCAATTCCTCGAATATTTCATGCTTCTCTTGTTCTATCATCTCTCCCCCTTATGTTTAGCTAAAAGTTTAGCTAATTATATTTCCTGAGTTCAACTAAAGCCATTGATAAATCAAGGCTCGCACGTTTTGCCGCTCCACCTTCCCGCGTTCCTGAAATTAGCGCATATTTATCGGCTTTAATCCTCTTTTTCCATTCATCCGCTCGTAGCATAAAACGGCGGCACTCGGCCATTGCATTGTCTATTTTCTCTACCATATCTTATCCCCCTTATGTTGGTTTAAAATTGTTATTGCCTTTCCATATCTGCCTTTTGTTACATGATTTTCAAACATTCTCACCGCATATTCTGAGCTTAAATAATATGTGTATTCCTTGCCATCTATCATCACACCGATTTCATAATTCCCTTCATGCCTGGTGTACATATGCCTAATCACGGTCGTAGTAGCTTTTACGGTCCTTCGGTGCTTCTCTCTCGGTTGTTTCGACAAGATAACCTCCCTTCTTTTCAAGCCATACTTTCTTCATCATGGCGCCGGTTCTTCGGTGCTGGTTCACTCTAACACATGCCAGATTGTCGTCTATTTCCGGGAATCTCTTTACCATTAAAGCACAATCTGACTCCTGTTCAATGAAAGAAGCGTCTCGCGGATCTCCAAAACTATCCCCGTCTGATTTCTTCTTTGTATGTGCCATTAGAAAAACAATGAAGTTGTGCTTGACAGCCATAAGTTTTAGATTGCGAATGATAGTCCCTATTTCCATTGATGCGTTACCCTGGCGCAGCATGTCAACAATATAATGCAGGTGATCGATAAAGATTATCCGGGTATTGTACTTGTAGAATGATTCAAGGATGCGGGTTTCCAGCCATTGCCAGTTACCGGATTTCAGCATGGTCGGCATATAGAGCAGTGGCATATCAGGAAAGCAATCTAAAAACTGTCTCGGGGGCAGTTCATACGTAAACCATAAAGAAAAATATCCCTGCTTGTAAAAGTTGTTTGTCAGTGTTTGAGCAAATAAAGTCTTCCCGTTTTTCGTATAGCCTGATACCACTATCAACTCACCCGGTACAAATCCGTCAATGTATTTGTCAAGTGTCGATATGTTTGAGTTTATATTAAAAAGTATCTTCTGATCCCTTATGAGTTCTTCCATATCATGTGATGATATTATTTGATCTTCGCCGTGGTAGTCTTTCAGTTCTTCAATATTCATCTCTGATTCTCCCCATCTCATGCTTGACTTCTGATATTCTCAGCAAATCATCACCGATTATATACCGGCATATCCGCAAATCTTCACCTTTCGCTGTCTCTCGTATTATCGTCATTAAGGCAATATCTCTTTGCAAAAAATGTATGTCGCTGCGGTATGATCCTATCATTGTCTTTTTAAATTCAGACAAATGGTCTACAATGGGTTCCGGTTCGTATATTTCTTCAAATTCCATTATGCCCTCTCCAAGTCAGCTTGATGTAAATATTTTTTAAAATTTTCTGGTCCAAAAAGTGTCGATGGTTGAAAATAGAGAATGTCTAATTTTTTTTCATTAACATGACTAGCTTTAAGCATCACAACCCTACATAATTCAAATACAGTATATTTATCTTCAAGTCGCGCTTTTATTAATTTATCATCAGAAAATCCCCTTAACTTTTTACCAGCAAGTATTTCTCTTTCTTTATTAATGGTATCTAAAACTTCCTTTATCCCATCACTCATTAAAATAGTTTCGTCAGAGTTGCGTTGTATTGTTTTATCTTCTCTTATCTTCTCTTGTGGAGGAGTTACTCTTGAGTTGCTCTTGAGTTGGTCTTGAGTTGGTGGTGGTATATCTGGTTTCCCTTCTCTATCTCTTTGAATTTTCGGTTGTTTTTCTTCAAAATCAGGATAACAAAGATACAACTCACCGTCTACTTCATACCTAACTATAAGTTCATTTACTTCCAATTCATTTAGTATTGTTGAAACTGTTTTTATTGGGGTATCGAGGCGGGTAAATATGAGGTTTTTAATCATAACGGGATCTGCGTAAAAGCATCCATTTACATCAAGATGTGACAATAACCATGTATATAATAACCGAGCTGTGTCGCTTGATAATTCCGACATTTTTCGGCTTTTAGATATTCGATTTTGTAACATCCTGCCTCTTGCCATTACGTCACCTTAAAACGTAAAATAGGCATAACGACAGGGGTGACGGCCCCACTACCAACTTTGCGCTGATAGTTGTCGCTATGCCTATTTGAAATTCTAAGTGTTTTTGAGTATCCGTCACTACTCATGATTTACCTCTCACCTACCTTATACCATGACTACTTATTTGATGCAAGATTATTCTCTACCCACTCATCAAGATCGGCTCTGTTAATCCCCAGATACTCACACGCCTTGCCCCTAGAAATAATCCCGTGGGCTAGAGAGAGCCTGACAAGTTCGTGAAGATTGTGATTACATTCCATCCGGTGTATCCCGAATAGTTCATTATAACCGGCGCAGCCACAAGGAAATTTATCTTTCATGCTATTCTCCTTCCTTATCGTAAATGATTTCATAGTCTGCAAACTCATAATCGTGACAATTATGTGGGCCATACTTACTTGTGTCGTGACCTTTAGCACAGCCAAGATATCTATCGTCACAGTAGGTAAATCCATTGGTGCAATCTTCACAGGTGAATGTCTCCATCCTATTCTCCTCTCAAAAAGGTAAATCTGTGGGGTCAAAAGGTACGCCCCAATCCTTCTCAACTATTGATAGTTCATGCTTTAGCCCCTTGCGGATCTCTTTCAGGTCGGCAACAGACCACTTATATTGCACCCGGTAACGCTTCTGAAGTTCTGCATATTTATCTTCTCCAAGAATACCGATAACCATGTTGCGAAATCTCTCAGCGTCAGTCTTTTCCATGTAATGACAACCCCGGCACAAACATAGTCCATTGGCCGCGTGGTTGTATCGTGATAACTTGTAGGTTCTCTGGACGATATGATGTGCTTGCAAATTATAATCTGAGTTACAGTTCCGGCAGGTCTTTTGCCTTGCCCTGACACAAAGGGAAAACAGAGACAGACATTGCTCATCCAGCTTCTTTCGCTCAGTCCTCTTTCTCATTACACCTCCCCTGTTTCTTCTCATAATCCTCATCCGTGATAAACTTCGGACAATCTGCACGATTCCATTCACCATTAAAATCGCATTGTCCCCGCCCCACTAACCCCATCCCCCCGGCGCATTTCAACCAGTTACATTTAGCATTGTCACGGAACTCATCGTGTTCTTTAATCGTCATGTTTCTGTATGCCTTTGCCATTACACTCTCCCTAAATCGGCAGCTCTTTTGTTCCACGCTTCCACGGCTTCTTTTTCTGTAGCGTGATACCACTGAGACACATTGCACTGGTCACACTTCACCCAATATGTTGTTGATAGTTCCGTGAGAACCATCGTTTTTTTATTGCACACCGATTTGTAGCTGTGCATCACCGATGCCTCACCATCACAAAACGGACATAATCTTAGTTCCATTACCCCCTCCTTTCATCCTTTTCAAACGACACATCACATGCGGACATATCCGTATCTGTCCCACCACCATTGACATGAAACCCCATTTCTTTAAGGGTATCTTCAATTTTATGGCGCTCTTCGGGAACTATCGCTGGTTTTATTTCTAATTTATATTTCATACCTTTCTCCTTTCCGGGTTGCCCCTTTGTTTATTAATAATCTTTAAACTGCTCAAGTTTTCTGTGGGTTTTTCTAACCTTGAGAATAGCAATCATCTTATCGGCTTCTTCACGATCTGATTTTTTCATATCCTCCGGCAAACTATCATAATCTTTGTTCATCTGTGCCGTCCACCTGTCAACCGCCCATTTGGGAATGATTAAAGCACCCTCTTCCGCTTGAACCTCCCCCGGTTTATACGGTATGGACTTATCAAACATATACTTCATCCATCCTGACCAAGCATCGTGAGCATAATCTGCTAATTGTTCTCGTATTGCTTTTATAATACCTCCTTAATTGTTACTCGTTAATCTGTTAATGGTACCAACATTTCAAGTACCTTCTTTGCTGGCATCCTATAACAACTCGCATCACCATTCCCATGATTTATGAACGGGTCATCACAGATTCCATTTTCGTTATAAACGCAACTCGTTTGGCATCTGTGAGGTTTTCTTGGAATATCGGTTTTTGTTGTGTAAATACCCGCCACGCTCATTACACCCTCCTAATCGTTAATCTGTAACCTCATCCAGGGTATCTCATGCAGGTGTAACCCGATCAGAGGCACCAGTTTTTCAGCGGTTTTGTACCGTGGATGACGCTTGCCATAGGCCCACATTGTCAAAGTTGACGCCTTGTAACCCGCATCCAAGAGAGCCACCCTATTCTTTTTTACTGCATTCTGAAAAGGTGTAGAGATTAAGTATTGCTTTTCACGCTTCTCAACATATGCCTTAGAATGTTTTGTTGATATTCCAGTGCGTGTTTCTCCGTGACATTTAGGACAAAGTAACTCAATATTTGAATCTTCGTGGTTGTCCTTATTCCCATCCTTGTGGTGCTGATCTAGTTTCAGGGGAACCGCACCACATTTCTCGCAACGATAACCTCTTTCACTTATCAATCTTACCCGATTCTTTTTTACCCAATAATGATTTTTGAAGTAACTCCTCATTTCAACACCATCTTGATTAACCTTCTTAACGATTCGCCGGGTGCCCTTCCAGCAAGTAGCATTTTCACGTACCGGGGAGTTATTCCCAAAAGCGTTGCAACCGCACCCTCGCTACCCTCTCGCCTAACTAACTGTTTTACGTATGTTTTAGATGATTTATTTTTCATGGCTAAAGTATATCAGAAAATAGTTCTTAATGCAAGCACAGATAATGGAAAAAAGTTCTTGCATTAGCTGAAAGACTATGCCTATAATGCAATCACGATAAAGTTCTTTGGGGGAGGTATTACGAGTGGGATATGGTCATGGGTCGATTTATAGGGTACGGACTTGTTGCCTCCCCCTAGAAAGAATGACAATAGAAAGGAAGAGAGAATGAGTGCAAAATCAGATAAAATGTTTATAACCGAAATTCTAAATGATTTACACAGACATGGTTATGTTGAACGTGGCAAGGCCGATACCATGCTTTCCGATTGGGCTATTGAACTGCGAAGAAAGGCAGCAATGGCACCGTCAAGATTAAGAAAAACCTTCAATGAAGAAGTTGGAGCATGTAACTGGTGAACACCCTACTACCTAGTACGATGCACCCCTCCAGACCTCCTACTGCGGTAGGTTGGCAGAGAGGGGGAACCGGCAAAGGTGGTATAAAAATAGGAAAGGAGAAAAGAATGAAGTTTGAAATCAAGCATAGATTTACTGGAGCAATACTTTTTACGGTTGAAACCGGATCACTGAAATTAGCCGTAGAGTTGGCGGTTAAGAGTGGTGCCAATCTCCGTGGTGCCAATCTCAGTGATGCCAATCTCCGTGGTGCCAATCTCAGTTATGCCAATCTCCGTGGTGCCAATCTCAGTGGTGCCAATCTCAGTGGTGCCAATCTCAGTTATGCCAATCTCCGTGGTGCCAATCTCAGTGATGCCTATCTCAGTGGTGCCAATCTCAGTTATGCCAATCTCCGTGGTGCCAATCTCAGTTATGCCTATCTCAGTGGTGCCAAAGGTATCTCCAAATACAGGACAACCCCTCTATACATACTACTCGATCAAGTAGGCAAAATCCGGGCATATAAACTTACCAGTGCTAACGATGAGGGGCCTACCTATGGTGGCATAAAATATATTGTCGGGCAGACAGTTAAAGAGAAAGCGTGTACTGACGAAACATCGGAATGTGATTACGGTATCAGTGTAGCAACTCTTGACTGGTGTATAGAAAACTGGCGCCAAGGGTATAAGATCAAAGTCGTTGAATTTTCCCGCGCTGATATTGCCTGTATCCCGATAGCATCAGACGGGAAATTCAGGGTATCGAAATGCAAGGTAATATCGGAGAAAGACCTAACGGAATTTGAGTTAATAACGGGGGTATAACAGATAGAATGTACCGATTTTTGCAATGGTGGCTAAAGGTGGTTTGAATAGTAAGAATGATCTTTGAAGGGGGTGGTTATCATGGGGAGCGATCCATCAATACATAATCGCTCTACACGGCAACGGGTCATGCTCCCCGCACAAAGAGCAGAGAGGGGTAGGGATCTTTGAATTGGGGGAGTGTCCAGTGCCGGTATTGGAGCAGGCGCGAAAAAATCCGGTAATAATTAGCTTGTAAATAGTGTACCACAAACTAATGCCTGTGCCTTCCCCATAACTGCAAGGGTGCAAGTCCACAACGTGTATGGACGGACGAAATGAGGGAATTAGCGGACCCCTCGCTTGCACCCTGCACCTGGCGGGGGTCAGAACTTGCCCCCCGCTGAAAGGAGGAATAAGTGGACAACGATAAATTGATAAAATTGGTACAAGGAATTGGTAACGAGGTTTGTGAGGGCTGTGGCCCTGATTCAGATTGCGGTCAAGTTCCATCAGAGTGCAATCGCATAGACAATGCTCTTGAAATGCTCCGAGTGTGTAACCAAATAGTAATAGTGCTTTAACGCTGAAAGGAGAGAGGATATGCAGATAAAAGAAGCACATGAGGAATTGAAGAAAATGGCCGGTGATAAGTATTGCCAAACTGAGTACAGGATTAATTCATTTGCGGATCGTGACGAAGCCGAATGCGGTTGTTACATTGCGGGTTATAAACACGGAGTTGGACCTGACTTCGCAACTGCCTTGTCGCAGATAAAGATGCAAGTAAAACCAAATGCACCAGAAGAAGAACAAACCATTGATGCGTAGGGGGATATCATGAGTGAGAGAGTACCATTAACCCATGACGAACAGGCTATGGCGAAACACGGCTTCAGCATGAGGGATGTAGAATGCCACATATGCAACAAGCAGGCTGTTGCGATAGACACATACAGTGGTGAACACGTATGCGAAATGCACCAGTGGGTGACTTGTAGTGCATGTAAGTGGGACGGATTCAGGGGTAGGCTCCGCACTTCGGGGGTCAAGGGAGATGTTGAATATATTTACTGCCCCGATTGTGGGTCGGATGATGTGGGGGAAGCATGAAGATAAGAGTAGAAGTCAAGAACGATATTCTGGGGAATAGCGTTTTCTGGGAGGGTGATTCAAGCGATATCAAGCAAATCAGAAACACCCCGGCACGGATGTTAGCCGAAAAAGTTGCAGCCGACGGAAAAACCAGAAAAGACGGAATGTGGGTTGTGTCAGCTATTGAGGGAGTGCTTGCATGATGAAACTCTGGCACCTCCGCACCATAGTTAAAGACACCCCTTCAGCACCGTGGCGTGATGTGCTGAATGATTCTGACTTTGCGTGGGGGAAGATAATCATAACCTTCTCAGTCCTGGCCGTCTTATTTTTTGGTGTGGTGGGATTGGGATATGTGAAAGGATGGATAGGATGAAAGAGTGTCGTAGAGAATATATGTACGAAGATGATTTGCCAGAAGATATCTCAGACGATATGTATGACTGGTGGTACTTTAACTCTCATATTGATAATGGAATAAGGGTTGGCCCAGTTATCGTTACAGATAAAAAGGAAGGGATAGGGGGATAGGATGATAGTAACAGAGAAAGAAATTGTAGGTATAAAATTCTGCCCAGCAGCGTTAGCCAGGGCCGATTATGATAAGTGTCAAGGTTCTAATTGTATGGCGTGGCGATGGTGGGATAAATGGGGTGATAAACCTATGCCAGAACGCCGTGGCTATTGTGGCCTATCGGGTAAACCAGAAAACGAATAGAGAAAGGATGGATAGGATGGGCTTAACAATTATGGAAGTTTTGCAAAACGCAGATTACAATATCAGGCACCACAGGCAACTTGGGATGGAAGTTTCAAGTGAACAACTTCATAATGCCGTTGTTTTACTGGGCAAGGGGTATGATGTGCATGACGAAATTGACCCACTATTAGAAAAATACGGGACTGTTGAAAATGTCCCTGAAAGGGAGGAGTAAAATGAAAGAGACATACGACACATTACCGCCGATCAAGTACGATGCGAACCTAGCCATGATTGCCAAATTGGGTGAAAAATACATGAAGCTGGTAATCACCGATCTTGAAGATGCCGATCAATTTGAAGCGGTTCACAAAGCACGAATGGTCGTGGTAAAGGTGAGAACCACCACAGAGAAGGCAAAGTTGGCACAGTCGGCAAGGGCAAGGGCATACGCAAAGGATGTAAATGCCGCCGCCCAGGTTCTATTTGATGCCACTGAACCGATTGAGACACACCTCCAGACCGAGGAGAATAAAGTCACCGATGAGCGGAAGCGCGTCAAGGAAGAGGAAGAAAAGAAGTTCGCCCTTCTGGTCAATGGCCGGGTAGAAGCCCTCATGACATACAATGTGGTTTTACCCTATGCCGATGTCGCCGGGATGACCGATGACAAATTTGATGCTGAACTCAGATATGCACAGGATGAATTTGAAGCCGAAGAAACACGCAAGGACGAAGAAGCCGCCAGATTTGCCGCTGAGAGGGCAGAGAATGTCCGTATCCGAGCCGAACAGGATAAGAAGGATAAGGAGCAAGCCGACAAGGAAGAGGCTCTTAAAAAGGATCGTGAGGCGTTTGAGACGGAAAAGCGGGAGGCGAAGGAAAAGACTGACCGTGAAGCCTTCGAGAAAAAAGCCAAAGAAGATGCCAAGATCAAGGCCGAACAGGATGCCAAAGACGAAGCGGCACGGAAAGAGAAGGAAGATGAAGAGGCGAAGGCAGAGAATAAAAGGCAAGAAGCACTTTTGCCCGATAGGGGAAAGCTGTTTGCGTTCGGGGGACTCATCCATTCTCTGGCTGCTGAAAAATCCACAGTAAGTTCCGAAGAGGCAAAGGATATCTATGGCAAAGCCGTAGACAGCCTTACAGATATTGCTCATATAGTAATAGAGAAAGCGGAGGCAATGTAACATGGAAGTAGATATCACAGATCAGGTCAAAGACCACATGGATCGACAGCCTTACGATATGGTTTGTTCTGTGTGTTGCGGAAGATTAACATTTACGAAAGATATCGATGGTGATTTAGACATGACACTTGAAATCGCTCCATGCGAAACATGCCTGAAAGAGGCAAGAGAGGAAGGTAAGGAAGGATGACAGACAAATCCATAGAAACCGAGTACAAGGTGATCGACAAGAGAAACGAAGAGGCACCTGTACCAGCAATCGCAACCCCTGCGAATGAATTTTTCAGCTTCCTTGAAAGCATGGCATCAAATCCAAACGTCGATGTAGCCAAGATAGAAGCACTTATTGGTATGCAGGAACGGGTACAGGACAGGGAAGCAAAACAGGCTTTCAATGCGTCGATGGTCAGAGCGCAATCAAAGATTAAGCTGGTGGTGGCAAAATCAGAAAACAAACAGACAAGCAGCATGTACGCTAAACTGCAAGCTGTATTATTGTCAGCCAACCCTATCTATACGGCGGAGGGATTTTCTCTTATGTTTTATGAAGGGGAAGCCAAAAAAGAAAACCATAAAAGAGTCTGTGTTGATATCATGCACGAAGATGGTCACACTGAACAGAAGTACGGTGAATTTGCAATCCAGACAACGGGAATCGCTGGCAAGGCAATGATGACAGAAATACATGGTGAGGGTTCTGCATATTCCTATGGTAGAAGATACCTTACTTGCATGATCTTCAATATACCAACGGGTGATGACGACGATGGTAATGGGGCCGGTGGTGGTGGTGATTACATCACCGAGGAACAGGTATCGATACTCGAAGAAATGCTGAAGAAGGTTAAGGGTGGTACGACAGACGCATTTCTTGGTCTCATGCAATGTAAGTCAATGAAGGAAATCCCGGCGAAGAAATATGGGGCGGCACGACAGGCAATGATAGCGGCGCAGAAAAAGTCAATGGAGCCGGAGCAAGCATCATGATAATCATAGAATGCGAACAGTACGAGGATGCGTGGTGGGACGCCAGATTAGGCGTTCCAACCGTTTCTCAATTCATCAAAATACAGACTGCCACCAAAGATGCGTCAAAGCAACAAGAAAAATACCTACGCCAGTTGGCAGTTGAACGAGTCACGGGTAAACATGCCGGGAACAATTATCAAAGCTATGAAATGAAACAAGGGCACGAAACGGAAGATGAGGCACGTAGGACATTTCAATTTATTACGGGCATGGAAGTTAGACAGGTCGGCTTTATATTCCATGACGAGCAAAGAAAGTATGGAGCATCACCTGATGGACTTATGGAAGATGCCGGGTTAGAGATATTTTGCCCCGACTATAACAATGCCCTGGAATGCCTGTTCAATCCAAAGGATGCAGTAAAAATAGCAAAGAAGTACCAACAAATCCAAGGTAGCATGTCGGTCACTGAGTTTAAGCGGTGGTTCTTTATGATGTACTACCCAGGGTTAAAGCCTTTAATCCAAGAGATCCACCGTGACAATATTTTCATCGGCAAGCTCAGAGCAGAATTGGAAGCGTTCTGCCTCAAATTGGCGATGGTTACGAAGAAATTGAGGGAACTGCAATGATGGAAAAGCCAGAATATAGAGAAGTAAATAAATGGGAAGATGATTACGAAGTAGGGCACGGCGAGGGTCGGAATGAAACGATTGACGAGTACGAGAAGTTCCTGCCGGGTGCTGAAGAGATAAGGCTTATATTGCTAGGCAATGACACACCAGCACTGAGAGCTATTGCACTCGCAAAGAGGATAGGAAAGGAGTAGTCATGAAAGCAGGTGACAGGATAAGGGTTTTTACATACACGATGGGTCACAGAACAGGGACTAAAGACTTTACTGTTGAAGAATTTAGATATTGTCTTGGAATTTTTGAAAATGCGATGTGTAAAGAAGCGGGTCACTTTACGCCTTTATGTAATCTGTATGAGACTGGACCAGATAGCGAAGAAAGGTATATCAGCAATTTTGGCCCATATCACACTAGCATGGTCCAAGCATGGATGGACATTTAAAGGAGTAGAGGGATGACTATAATATGTTGCTTAATAAGTTTTTTACTAGGTGCAGGTCTAATGTTCTTGTGCCGTGGATCGGGGCGTGCAGAGCTGGAACAGAAGATAATCATGCTCCAGGAGGAAGTTAAAATGTACGAGATAGGGGAGGGGTAGGATGAAGAAGCGGATAATTTTAGTGTTTGACCCAGACAAAGAGGAACTAAGAATAACGAGGGGTGACTATACCCTCACGGTTGAGTGTTTTCTAAGAAATGCTAACGGGTTGCACGTTTGCACCTTAACGGACTATGCCGAAAGGATGATAGTGAAGGTATTGTTCGAGAATTTATTAGAAAAGGAGTAGCAGGATGAAAATAAACCTAATCAAAACTATTTCCGGGTTACTCCCCGCTGATCCTGATTCAGAAGAAAGTTATAAGAAAATTAAGACTGGTTCTATGGTTGAAACAGAGACCAAGGAGGTAAGGAACCCGGCTTTCCTTCGCAAGTATTTTGCTCTAATAAATATAGGCTATGATAATTGGGTACCTCCCAAAGTGAGTTCAATATATGGTGTTCCTGAAAAGAACTACAAAAAGTTCAGGGATGACGTAACTATCCTGGCTGGATATTTCCATATTGTTATCCGACTAGATGGCAGTACACAGATAGTAGCAGACAGTATATCCTTTGCGAACATGGTCGAGGAAACATTCGGGAAACTTTACAATGCCACAATTACTGTGCTCCTGAAGAGGGTTTACAACGATACGCTGTCTAAAGAAGACCTTGATAACATCGTTAATTCGTACATGAGCTTTACGTAACAAAGGCAGAGTAAAGAGAGGGGATAAGATGACAACTATACAACGCTTACAAAATTCTATATTAACACGATGGTTATGGAATTATTGGCAACATGACGAAACCGGACAGATTTGCATAGTGCCATTTTGGAGGCATCCGGGGCGAAGGTGGTATATTTGCCAGTATAAGGATTAGCGCTATGACCACAGAAGAGAAACAGACAGCGTCCATGCACCCGTACCATTGTGACTGTGAACTATGCAGAAGGTTTTGGGCGTGGGTAAACATTAAAAGGAAATGAAGGGGTAAGTGATGGAGAAGTTTTGCAATACCTGCGTGTATTTGCATCCAAAGGAGCGTGAACAAACAAAGAAAAAACGTGCCCACATTTGTTGGTTATCTGGCAATAGGGTGTACCATAAGAATCTACATCCATATCTTCCACGTCCAAGTGATTGTATCGGGGACGCATACCCACTTTGTAACTTTGAACTGATCTATAAGTTTATTCTACTTCAGCATCCCGATCAGCGCAACCCAAGCTGAATCAGGAAGAGTGAATGCCAGGATCGCCACGATAGCAACAAGGCAGATGCCAAGAATTGCGACTGTGCGATTATTCATCTTATTCAGTAATTTCCACATTGCCCGTTATCTCCTCGTAAGTTGATAATACACTGAATTTGTGAAAATAACCAAAGGCATATCGAACTACCCAATATTTAATGTACCGGCGCCACCACGCATTCTTTCTTCCGGTCATAACCTCAAGGTAAACATCAGCCGCTTGCTTCTTCGTGACAACTGGTTTTGAGTCTATCCGGCAAAGGTAGTCATGAATCAGACCTCCCCTGACTGAAGTGCCGGTTATAATCGGGACACTTTCTTTATCATATACAAACCCTTTGGGAACAGTTATCGTGCACCCAAGAACCTTGCTCTTGAACCTATAAGGTGCAAGAAGTCTGTAATACTTGTAATTGTCTATCAACTCTTCTTTAATGTTCACCTACGCCCCCTCCATTCCACGGAATAATGATTTGAGTCTCCCTTTATCCTCTCAGCGCCGCCCAAGGTATCCCAATAATCATGTAGGATATCATGGCCGGTACCGTCATCCAGGTAAACCCCGTTTAAATAAAGATCGAGGTCTTTTGCCAGTCCCATAAAGTGCAGACTGTCTTTCTTATGTTTTAACCGGCAATCGGGAAATCCCAACTCAAATCCCTTGACATAGGCAAAGCGTATCAGATCCCCGATCATGCGGACGAATACCCTTTTGGTATCGCCATACGACAGATTTTTAAGATTGTATTTTACGTTATTCATAGCCTAAAAGCCTCTTCATGGATTCAATAGATATAGGAGTTATCAAAACAAAACTAAGGATAAGGAGTACCCACCATTTGACTTCTAGAATTATAACTCTAGCTTTCAATCCCTTAGTGCCATTGCCAAACACACAATCTTTGATCTCAGTAGTATCCTCTTTAATTCCGTCCAATTTAGTTTCAATTATTCCCATTCTTTCGTCATCGGCCATTTCCAGTCTCCTATTTTTCCAGTTCGGTGCTTGTCCATTCCAATTTGTCTTCATCCCATGTGTAAAACTTATCATCTTTAGGCATTGCAACAGGTGCTTTCCAGTTACAGTCTTCGTCAAGGCTCCATGAGGGATAGAACTGTGGAGCGATGAAGGCATCTTTTTTAGTATCAAAGGTATAATCAATTCCGGCATAATGTTTCCTTATACTTCCATCAGGGTATGTCTGCTTCCAATTGCCACCAAGAAGTCTCTTGCAAAATGCTACTCCTGTGGTTTCATCAAGAACATCTTTCGGGTCAACTACTATTACCCTTAAAACTTTGCCATCCTTTATTTCTGCGAATAGAGTTTCCATTATTTATATTTATACCTCACAATTACAATTCCTGAACCGCCTGCTTTACCGTCGCCAACTAAGTTACCTCCACCGCCACCACCGCCACCGGTATTGGTCTCTCCTGCTTCTGCGGCAGTCGTACTTTGTTTCGCTCCATCGCCACCACCGCCGAGTCCACCAGTCTGGATGACACTTTGACACCCACCACCACCGCCGGCGTAATAAGTAGCTGAGCCAGAAATTGAAGATTGCAGCCCGTCACCGCCACTGCCCGCTGATCCATTAACTCCATTATCTCCTACTTCACTTGCTCCACCACCACTGCCGGAAGCAGCAGAGCCGCCGTCACCGCCCGCAAAGCCTTGTCCGGCTGTTCCTGCGCCTCCCGTGCCGTCATTGGCGCCACCACCACCACCGGACCCACCCGTCCTACCATCAAATCCGTTGTAATAACCACCACCGCCACCGCCATCAGAAGTAATGCTATCAAAAACCGAGTTGCTTCCATCTCCCCCGTAAGTGGCAGACGGGGCACCACCTGCACCAATGGTAACCGTTTTACTACCTACGGTGAGGCCAAGTAATCCTATGCGATAACCACCTGCACCACCACCGCCTCCACCGCCAACATTTGCCCCACCACCTGCACCACCACCTGCAACTACAAGATAGTCAATCTGTCCTGGTGATACAACAACTAAATTAGAAGAACCGGTAAATGTATGTATTTTGTAATCACCAGAATATGTTATTGTCCCACCAGTAGCTTCCATAGTGGTGTAATTAAACCACTTCCTAACTTCAGTCGATACTCTTTCTCGCCCTCTTATCATGCTGTTATCCTGTTCACGTAACCGTGGATTAAGACTACATTTGCTGCTGCTGCAAAGGCTTTGACAACCAGTTCATTTTGAATTAAGAGTCCGGGTGCTACCAAGACCAATCCACTTTCAGCTGGAATAGTCAGTTCAATATTCCCGTCAGGTGCGGTAGCCTCTCCCCATTCAAGCGTGAGTTTTCGTGCGGTTGTGTCTGAATTAACAGCGTAAAGCCAAACCTCATCCCAATTAGTCGCACCAGCTCCCGCTGTGTGGATGGTAGTTCCTGCTGTGGAAGTCGCAACCACCTTTATAGCCTTTCCATTTGTTGAACCGCTTAGTTTTACTTTTGAATAAGTTGCCATGATTTCTCCTATAAAAATACTTGAGTTTCTATTATTGAAGCACCGCCATCTGAAGCCTCCGCCCATTCAGGAGCGGTTGCACCTGCATTCATAGTAAGCACATATGTTGCCGTACCTTTTGCAAGCCTTGCTAATGCTCCTGAAGCACGATACCAGATATCTCCGTCTGCATCAGCGCCACAAACAAATGGCTCTGTTCCAAGATCAGAACGTACTTCTGTTGCACTTCGACCTTCAGCACCTGCGGTTGTAAGTTTAACAAAATCATTATCCGCCGCATCTGCATCATCAATCTGAAGAATATTATTATCCGCTATTCCAAGAGATACCGCTGCAACATTTCCGCCAGTCAACCGCCCAACAACAGTCTGTTCGGTAACTGTAAGTGCCGCAGGAGTATTGTCGGCAGTTGCAGCTAATACTGTTTGAGCGTCAAATAAAGAGGTTGCTATTTTGGTATCAGCATAAGTTTTTGTAGCTTTCTGTGTAGCAACCTTCGCATCTGAGTTCGCCGCAAGCGTTCCGTCTGTATCAAGGTAAGTTGACGGTATCCCCGCATCAGAAGCCTCTCCCGGCCCGAAGTAGCATAGTCCACCAGCAAGAACTTCTTTCTCCTGAACGATGTAGCGATCTGCTCCGTTAGCAACATAAACAATGAAAGTATGCGTTACCGTATCTGCGTTATAAAGGATTCCAAGAAAAGCTATCCTTTCATCACTGACCGGTGCAGTACAGATTTCTACTTCAGACGTCCCATTCAGTGAACCCTTCTTATTTCCAGCCGTATCGTCTGAGTCCATGAAATTGACATCATAAGTAGGGTCGGTTGTTGTCTTTGCTTCACCGAGCTTTGCTATTATTGAATCACCTGTTCCTAAGTTAATCATTTCACAAATATCCCCCTATATTCAAAGGCGTTAAAATCAAACGTAGCACCAGAGGCAACCAAGTTATATAAATAATCCTCGTACCTATAATCTAAATCAATTATCCCAATGCTCTGATTTGGTATATCATTAACTTGTCCATAGATATAATTTTCGTAGTTGTATGTCGGTAAACCTGCTGCAAAGAACGTCAGTGTTCCAGCCGAACCAGAATCATTTACATTTGTTGATACCATGACAGCACTACATTCTCCACCTACAGCACCATTACTGTCACCTTGTGGTGATATATACGCTGACTTACTACTAAAACTACCCCAACCGTCAAAATAATTAGATACCTGGGCAGACTCAAAAACTATTTTCTCGTTTGCTGGATGCGACCATTCAGATATTGAAGTTCCTATAACGGCAATCGGCTGAGATACATAGGCCACGTCACTAGTATCACCGTCAAACAAAATGCGGAAATTCAGGTAAGTAATATCTGTTCCAACAGTTCTTGAAATACTTATAGTTTGTAATGAATCCGCACTAATAAAGTCTGATTCTGTGGTTCCATTGCTATCATTAATTTGGAGTTTTACATTATCAGCCGCAGTTACGGAATAAAGTTTCGCTGCAAGAGTGACTGTCTGCCCCATGTAGGGGTATAAGACAGTAAAAGTATTGACATTCGTAGAGTTTAACGTATAATATTCAGCAGTATTAGCACCCTTAGTAATCTTCAGTCCATGCAAACCACGACAATGCGTGAGGTCTCTGGAAATTCTCTCTGTAGTTAGTGTATCGGTCTGTCCGTGCCAGTCTGCACCGCTACTACCTGTAAATTGAGGTATGACTTCACTAAACGTAAAGTTCTTAAAGAATATTGTTCCTCCAGGATCAGATGCAATATATATCATGGGTAGGCCATTAGTCGAAGTTTGTGAATGACAAACTAAGAAGGTATGTGTCACATAACCAGCAGTCGTAGTTCTCGGGGTGCTCCAATACAGTTGATTCCCATCATGACCGTACTCTCGTAATAAAAACGAAACACTTGCGGAAGACCCATCTATTACGTCAAAAGACATTCTATATAAACTGCCTTGTTTCATCGTACCAATAGTGGCATTCCAAGCATAAGCTCCTGCGCCAGTTGGGTCCATTACATAGTGGTCTGTATCATGTACTAAAGTACAGGCATTCTTTGTCCAATTTGCAGTGCCATCTATAGAGCAATCATCCTCGTCTATTGCCGCACCGTAAGTTGCCAACGTACCTTGTGAGCAAGCCCAAAACCCAGAGTTTACAAGTAGGTTATTCCCTCCACCACCTATTCCTAGATCACTCTGAGTTTCCGCAACTGTTCTTCCCTCAAGACCAGCCGCTGTAAACCTTGCAAACTCATCGTCATTAGGTGAACCATCAACTTCCAGAAGATTATCATCAGCGATTCCAATAGTCTGTTGAGCTAGAACGTCAGTACCTATTTCGAGGTCAAGTATTCCTTTAACTTCTGCTGGTGTTTTTGCCTCTGGAGTACTATTAGCTGTCGCATAAAGAAAAGTAGTGGCATCAAAGTCTGTATCCATTACTGCGCCAGCATTAGCAACTTCTGCAGTAGTGGGAAGAGTAGACCCACCACCCTGACTACCAACACCTTCAGCCATCATAGCGGCTACGTACTTCTTGCCACCGCTGTCATCAACATATTTCTTCGTAGCAGCTTCCTGATCGGTCGTGGGATCGACAACACCAACAACCTTGTGAGTGTTCATGTCAAGATTTTCAGACTGAGCACCTAAAGCTGTATCCGTATTCTGGGTATGTTTCAGATTTACCGCACTATCAACATTCGTCTTTGTCGGGCCATCGGCTAGTCCAGTAGCATCATCAACATGGTAAGGAATATAATCATCGGTTAATCCACTAAGTTTTACCGTTACGTGAGTTGGTGAATCGGTAGTATTGAGATCAGTGATTGAATCTTGTGGATGCTGGTTTGCCAGATTTCTATCAGTTAATGCCGCATGACTGCCACTTTGAACCGTTCCAGCGGGGCCAGTAGAAACCAACCTCTTATCATTTGCCTCAACATAAGCTGGTGTTCCTGAAGAGTTTTGATAGATAACCTGATAAAGCAGTTTCCATTCTACGTTAAGGGCAGCAACAATAGTTGGCAATGCTTCAGCCCTTACAGATGCTAACCCGCCAGTGTTGCCAGCGTATTCAGCTTGCCCAACGACAACCGCTATTGGATAATCTATATCGGGGGTCCCATACACATAAGAGGAAAAATAATAATTATTAGTAACACTCACCAACGCAGTCGCAGCACCACTATCGTATTTTGCAGCACCACCGACAATCTTGAAGGGGGTCGTTACATTGCTATCAAATGTCATTGTGGCACCGCCATCGTTGCGATACCACAACCGACAAGTCGTTAATGTGCCAACAGTATCTATTGCTATGTCTTCGTCATGTATGGTCCCTTGCGTTATGGAAAGAGTTGTATCGTTAAAAGTTCCAGTCAATCCGGTTTCGTATCTTGCTCCTACAGTTTCATGCGCCCATTTGTGCCATTGTCTATCCCCATTATAAGAATGCCTTTCGTCAAATATCGCATAAGTGGCACCAGTCTTATAAACCAACGCCGTGAGGACTTTATTATCTAAAAAAGACCATGTAGTCGTACTAACAGATAGCGTCCCGGCATTATTGAAATAGACAAAATGCAGAGTATTGTCATTAGTTATCGCAACGCTTTGTGTCGATGATTTGGTGTACTTAATACCTTCAGAATAGAATACGAAACTTGAACCAGTAGTTACCGTTAAATTTGAACCATCCATGACCAGAGTTGAGTCAGTCCTATTAACGAATCCATTTAACGCCTGTGTGACAGTTTCAGATACTTGTGTATCGGTATTGGTGGCATCCACGGGAAGACCATTGGCATCTCCCTTGAGCATTTGACCGGAGGTTGCCGTGGATGTATGATCGCTCGTACTTACTATGGAATGTGACCTATCGTGTAACTGTGCGTGGGTATGATCGTCAGTAGTATCAATGGCTTTCTGAACAGTATCATCAGCACCAGAAAGAATACCACCAAAGTTGGTTGTATCTAAGCTAATCGAAGATGCTATGGAAGGTTCATCAGCTTCAAACTTTGAGACAATATCATCACGATAGTAATCTTCCAAGCGTGTACCGTTGGGAAGTTCATACCAATAGTAGACATAAAACTCTTCATCATTGATCGGAGCGTAATTTAAAGTCACGACTCCTACCGCACTTACACTGGATGACGATATGCGATGACGGGTGAAGACGTTGCTTGAATCATACAATGCCTTCCCCGTAGTCTTGGTAGCTGAAACTGACTTGGTTATCTGAACATTAGCAACCGCCCAAACTCCAGACAAGAATGTGGCGTTGAGGACAGTTCCGTCCAAAGTGAATGTCTTGGTAGAACCATCCCCGGTGAAGCTCTCGTAAAAGACAACCCAAGGTTTACCCCTGAGTTTTCGTGCTAAGTCCCAACCGATACCTTTCATTTATGCGTTACCCATTGCAGTAAATTCCTGATAGGTTACTATCGCTGTGACTTTCCCACCAGAGATAAAATTGTTAGAGTTTATTGTTACTGTGATATCAGTTTCCGCACTCGCTATCGCCGTTACCGCAGTTTCATCAAAGAAAGTATTTACCTTTGTATTTTTAGTAAAAGCCTTCCCAGCTCCAAGAGTCTGCGTTGAACCATCTATATAAGCAGCACTCCAAGTTGTTCCACCATCACCAGAACTTAGAGCGACGTCTACTCTTAGCTGACAACTTATAATCTTCGCACCAGAAGGAATATCGACTTCGATATCAAAGGTGCTCGCGGCGGTTGCCGTACCCGTAGCTTCAGAGGTCTTTGTGGTTACTCCACCAGTTGTTCCCAGTATCTTAACCGTGGAAAGGTCAGCCGTTCCGCCATTTATGTCTGCCGTGGTGGCTATCAGAGAGGCAAAGGTCTGTACCCCACTCCAACTCCATGCCACAGCACGTAGTTTTCTAAATTGATCCCATCCGAATCTCATAATATCCTCCTACTGGATGTTTACGTACAACCCAGAGATAGTTGCCGTATTTGTTCCAGTTTCAGTCGCTACGATTTTAATAAATGGGAACATCTCTGGTTCAAAAGAATCACCGGCAGTACCCGTTGTGACTGAAGTGAAAATATCCGCCGCATTTACCGGAGCAAAGTATGTTCCGTCTTCCTTTGAACAAACCGTGTACGACCACGTTACCACCCCACTTCCGGTAAAGGTATATTCCAGCGAAAAGATGCCATCCTGTGCAACTTCTCTCAGGTCTATCGCTGGTGAAGTGTACGCCTTGCTAGTTTCAAGAACGATAGCCGCCAACCCGTTAAAGTTCTTCGTAGTAGCGTTGTTTGTTTGGTTCCAATTACCTTGCGGTTTATTGGGGTCTATTAATACGTGAGTCACTATTGGTCTTTGGTTAAACATTTTATCCTCCTATTGGTCTTTGGTTATACATATTAGTTTCCTAATGGCTTTCTTCTTTCTCTGTTTTCTTCTTTGCCGTTTTTGTTTTTTCATTTATTCCTCGTCACCTAGAACTCTTGAACCGGCTCCGAACAACCACAATTCCATCTTATCTACGACTGTCATCAGATTCTTTAGAGACACCTTACCGTTTGGTTTAGTTATTGGTAAAAGTAATGAACGCAATAATGTTGGATCTTTTGATAGAATCGCATCATGAACCATTTGGAATGCTTTATCGTTTGATATAGATTTTGCGAACATCTGGAATCTATCAGATACAATTCCTGGTGTTTGTACGGTTCCACCTCCAGTTGCACCTGCAATAACTCGTCCGACCTGCGCTCCACCGATTCTACTGAATAATCTTAATGCGGATGATGCAATATCTTTCATCTCTATTTCTACTTTCCCGCCCGATGGTGTTTTTTCAAAAGATTCAATGCGAGCAAGTTCAGATCCAACTCTTTTCATTTTACCCATTTGCTCTGGTGTAAATACACCCTTTAACGCATAGTCGTTATTTCTTATAAAACCAAGCATTGCCCGTCCCGATGGAACTTTTTCACCGAGTTCATTAAACCCACCTGTCTTAGACTTATCCCATATATAATCGACAAAACCTCCCCTCAATCCTTCAAGTGCGTGGCCTGTCTTATCCTTTTTGGCTTTATTGAGAAGGTCTCGAACCATTAAGCGTGGATTCTTTGCCGTAAATACAGAATCAACAGCCTTACCCATATCGGAAGCACCAATGAATCTTGCAGAATAAGATACGTTAGGATTCTGTAATTGCACTTTTCGTGCTTCCATTATTCTGGCTGTCTGATTTGCGAGTTTTTGTGCTTCACCAACATCGGTGAGTTGTGTTCTTAACTCCGGAAATCTATCAAGAATAGATTCATTCTCTCTGATGAATTTACTTGTCTTACTTGGGTCAATGACTCCAGTTCTGGCATCACGGGCATAATCAGTAAAACTGCGTGTAAGAAATCGTTTTGTTGCTTCTTTTGCTTCAGGCGTTACCATCAATTTGTCTATATCAACAGCACCCACATCTTTCAATCTTCCAATACTTCTCTGAAGTGCGATAGTAGGGTCAATTTGGGGTGCGCCGGTTTTATCGAAACCTAATACCTTGCCTACTATTCCTTGATTGAATCTTGTTTTAAATTCCCTTGTCGCATCTATTGCAGTTTTGAGAGAAGTTGCAACATCATCTATTGTCCCTTCTGCGCTTACTCCCATATCTTCAAGGATAGCATCAGCCATATCGTCACTTAATCTTGCCTTGTTCCATTCACCATTTTTCCGTGCGACTCTGCCACCTTCAAGGAGTTTTGATCTTAAACCTTGCATTTCTCTTATAACGGTTATATCCATCTTTTTGTTTTTGATAATAGGGTCATTCGTAAGAACGTCTGGCATATCTGCTTTTTGGGAATAGGCAAGTTCATCCATTAGTTTTGTGTATTGTTGTCTTGTATTGGCAACTCCTACCGGATGATCTTTAGGAACATCTAACCATAAATCTTTTACTTTATCATTTTCTAATCGCATTACCTTTTCGATTTCATTCCTTACAATGGTTGATTCATCTGCTTTTCGTCCTGCGACAGAAAGTGCATCGTATCTATCCTGCGCTCTTTTAGTTGCTTCGAGAATCTTGTTATCGAGTCTTGCCTTAATTGCAGTTACGCGCCTACGAGTTACATCTGCCAGTATTTCGGTAGAACCATATCCAAGTTTACGCATTTCTCCTTCAAGTTTTACTATTGACCGTCCTGTTGATTCTACTGCATCGTACTCTGAAACAGCATCTTGATTAACCAAACTCTTGTAAAGAACAGTCATCCTCCGCTCACCTGCGACTATAGCTGGTGGAAGATCGCCCAAAGTCTCTTTCCCTAAAATGTCAGCAGTTTTTACGGGAGATACAATCTGCCCTTTTAGATATTTTCCAGCACGGTACTTCGCTCCTGCCTCCGTAAACGGTAACCCTACCCTTTTCAGCAATCGTCCACCTACTTTCACAGCACCGGCAATTGGAGCATTTATAATTGCCGATGGAAGTACACCACCAGCAACACCACCCATTAGTTCTCCGCCAGTAACACCTTTTTCTTCTTCTGCGTAACTTCCCAAGCCAGCTCCAAATCCACCGCCGAATTCTCCAGCCATTGTCAATTTAGGATACTTAACCATTGATTTATATATCTCAGCAGCAACTCTACCTGCAATTCCAACTCCTTTTATTCCTTTAATTACAAGAGTAGAAGGCACTAACGCCGCAGCTACTTCTCCAGCTCCTCTTCCGGCATATTCTAAAGGAGTCCGTGGTGGTCTTGATGGTACTCCCATCTTTTCTTCTGCCCATTTAGTTCCCATAAATGGGTTGTCACCCTTATACATTAATGGAAGTTTTTTCATCCCAGAATGGATAAAATCAACAGCTTCAGAGATAGGTCCAGTAAGTCCCTGACCAACAAATGAACCAAAACCTCCTTCTTGTTGCGGTTCTTGTTGTTCCTGTTGTGCTGGTTCCGAATCACGCATCCTACTTGCTATTTGGGCAAGTCTTCGTGCATCTTCAGTATTTCCAGACGCATCCGCATTCCTTAATGCTTCCATAACTCTAGGTAAATCATTCATAATTATTTCCCTAAATATTTGTTAATCAGAGCATCGTCATCTGAAGTAAGTCCAAACATTCCTTCTGGCTTGGCTATCAATGCAAATAATCTGTCTATTTCGTTATTTGATGTTCTATATTTTGCAATCTCTTTTGGCGTAATAGCACTGACAATAGCTTGATTGTTAAACTTCTTTTCATTCTTTAGAACAGAAGTAAGATTCTTAAACTTACGTGCTTCAATTCTTGGATTTGTAAACATCGTATCTGGATTTGGGAATAACTGTTCAATCTTCTCTTGTTCCCACGTTGCACCTCTTGCGCTGTTCAATAGAGCAGCTTTCCCCATCTGTTTTATGTTTCTTAAATACTGCTTCGCATCTGCGATTTCAGGCCACAGACCTTCTGTGCCTATAAGTTTATCAAGTCCAAGACCACCAGCGGTTGCTTCGAACGCCGACATGGTTCTGGCATACGGACCTGTCCCTGCAAGTGCCGCTTTTTCAGGTGATTGCCCACCAGTTAGTTGTTCAGATTTTAATTCACTCTGAGCTTGCATTTTAGCCTGGTTCATGTTCATTTCGCTTAATGTTGCACTTGATGGAACTTTGATAGCATTAGAAGGCATCCCGGATTCTTGACCAGTTGCATCTTTATATGTCCTTCCGCCATCATAACTAATAACAGAAGTTCTATCTGGTAATATCCAATTCTGACCACTTAGTTCTTTTGGCTCTTTCTTCTTCCCAATCGTATCATCCCATATCGCCATCATATCTTTATGCTTCGTGAGCGTCTTATCAATATCTTTATCTATGGCTACTTCGATTGCTTTTCTATGCTGTAGTTTCGCTGTTTGCCAATCTGACATCTGTTGCGGCCCAAGTTCATTTCTATCCTCAAACCTGTATTGCCCACCAAATAGTCTTTCAAATAAGGATTCCTCTTGTGCGACTGAACGCTTATTTACTTCTTGTGATATTATTTGACGATTCACTCCAACTGGAACATTGTTTTTCTCTATTAGGTATTGTTCAAATTTCATCCGTTCCTTAACGAGAGATGGCACTTCCTTACCTTCGTAGTAATCAATCATGCCTACATTTCTTTGAGACGGTTGAGACTGCGCCGGTGCTTTTGGCATCTCGGGTGGAGGATCATAGACTTCAAACACCTTGCCTTCAGGCCCATATGTTTCAGCGCGAGCACCGGCATAAATTCCACCTTCTCCAGTATAGCCTAGTCTTTTTATCTGCTTAGCCATTTTATACACTCCCTGCCCTTGAATAGGCTGGATTCATAGCGTATTTTGTTTTTGTAGTTGTCCCTGTTGGGACTCTTTGCATTGATGTTCCCGTTGATGTAGTTCCACCACCTGTCTGTGACTGAGTCCCTGACGTACTTTGAGTTCGTTTCATCGTTGCAAGATACTCGTTCATATTGGATTCAAACTCTGTCTTGTATTTATCAAGACTGGCCGCATACGTCATCCGTGCCTTATCTTGCTCTGCCGAGTATTCAGGCCCGTACTGTGACATTGCTTCTTTCTGTGCGGCAAGGCCTATATTGCTTATCCCTTCCCCGTATCCGCTTAATGCCTGTCGGGTCATCTGCCCTCTCACCGCCTTGTTCCCTGCGTAACGGGTTTCCATAAGCGTTCGATTCAATGCTCTCTGTAACCGGCTCATCGGGACAGACATTGAGATTTCCCTTAATTCGCCTACCCTCTCTTCGTCATACTCCGGTTTCTGATATTCAGGCAATGCGCCCATCGTGGGCCGTGGCATCGTAGGAATTGCAGTTGAAGAAGAATAACCAGTAGTCCTTGAATACGAAGGCTCCCGTCGCGTTGAACTTGTTGTCGTTACAGGCTCCATAGAATAAGTAGGAGTTTGCGTTTGCTCTGTCTTATAATATTTGTTATCGCTTGCCTTAGCCTTGGATACATCAGGAGTCTGACCAAATTTAGAATAATCTGCTCCATATGTTAGTGCCATCTTATACCTCCAACCATTCCTTTATGGTCTTTTCTGATATTGCTTTATAATTGCATTTGATACAGCTTATTCGTGTTGTTCCCATGCCACCACATTCTACCTTTACGGTTAAATTGCTTCTGCAATCAGGACATCTACCCTTGATAATGTTCGTTTTCGTTTCAACGTGCTTACCCTTTATCTTCAATCTTAAGCTCCTTGAACCATTCTTCAACAGTTTTTTCGGTGTATTCTTCCACGCCACATTTGCAAATCCATGAAGTCGGATATATCGTATCGCCTATCTTCCGTGGCATGGGATTGAGTTTCATCTCTTCGCCGCACTCATCACAAGTAGGACGGGTTATATTCCCCCACGGTGTATTGATACCGCTTATCATTACGTCCATTTCATCTTTATCAAATACCTTCAGGTACATATGATAGGCAACGGTTATATTGTTTGTCACTCCCGTCTTTATGAAGATATCTCTTGCTTTTGCCACTTCATTTATTCGTGCTTGAAATTCTCCCAAGTTTAACTTTTTCATAGTTTCCCCTATAGTGCCTGTGGTGGACAGCAACCAGCGGTTATCTGTGCTGAATCTCGTATATCCCCATTTTTCGCAGCAGCGGCACAATCGTCAATAGCTAATTGTTGTGTCCCGTGAACAGAGGTGATAATTGAGTATGAGTTAGGTGTATCAGAATTACAACTAGCGCAGTATGCCCAAACACCACCGCTACAGGCATAGTCATAATATGTTCCATCGCATTTAGTGTACCATAAGCAACAGTAGTAATTTCCATAATAGTTGTCTGATACGCAGTTATGTGCCCACGCTCTATCCCTAGTATCACAACCTCCATAGGAGTATGCATTTATTGATATATCCAAAGAATCACATACATCACCCTCTACGGTTAAAGTAATCGTGGGGTTATTCGCACATTCTGCATTTGTACTCGGTGCGGTGTAATCGACCGATGTTCCCGTTGCCGCTGACAATTCGCCACCACCTGATGCTATTGCCCAATTATATGTGCATCCATCTGCGGCTCCGGTTGCGGTAAGAGTTTGCACTTCATCGACTGACATGCCCTGTGTGGTATAACCTATGGAGATTCCAGTACAACCACAACAATCATCACATTCTCTCAGTTGCTTATTACCGTGCGAACCCTGTACGGGATTGACTAATTTAGTTACAATACCAAACCTACCCCCCGGAGAACTGCCACCAGAGTATGTCGCCAACATCAAAACATCATAAGAGCATATCCCATTTACATTACACCCTTCAGGAACTGTGACGCATAGTTGATTACCAGAAAGAGTAAATTCTATGCATGGGTCACAAAAAGCGGTATCTATCCCAACTATTGGGTGAGTTGGATATAGAGTCGTACACTGTGTAGTTCCCTCGCAATAGCAAAGCTCCCCTCCACAATAGAATACTATTTCCGAAGGGGTCTTTACGGGTATCCCACCAACAGGCATCCCCGGATAATCAATACCTTCAGGATGATTAGTAGGATGATAGTGTTGCATAGCAGAGTAGTCATCACCCCTATACGGTTTCTCAAATTCAGAATGTTTCTCTACCTGCAACTCCCACGCAGCTTTATTGGTGACTCGTTTCATCATCTCCGGGTAAGACTTTGATATGTAGGGTTTTCTCCCATACTCGCGATTCACTATTGACTCCTCACTATAAAAATGTTACTATTGTTTGCGGATAGGGTAGCACCCGAAAAGCTGAGCCACTGGTACTTGGCCTTCCGCACTTCAAAACTTACCAGAAATCTTAACCAGGAGATTATATCATGTCTAACAAATTTAAAGATATCACAGGTCAAACTTTTAATCGTCTTTTCGTAATCTGCAAAACAACCCCTAACAAATGGAATAAGGCACGATGGAAATGTAAGTGCTCTTGTGGAAATTTTATTGATGTAGATGGTGAAAGTCTTAAAAGCAAAAACACTCAAAGCTGTGGTTGCCTTAATAGAGAACGTAGTCACGAGGCTAACCACAAGCATGGATTGTGTGGCACTCCAGAATACACATCGTGGTGTCAAATGATAAGTCGTTGTCATTGCCCGACTGCTAAATACTTTTTCAATTATGGAGGACGAGGTATTGAAGTTTTCCCAGAATGGAGAGAAGATTTCATGTCCTTTTACAATCACATCGGAGCAAGACCAACTGTTAAACATACCATAGAGCGAATTGATAACAATGCTGGTTACTTTCCCGGCAATGTTCGATGGGCAACAAGACGAGAACAAGCTAACAATACCAGACGCAATCAGTTTATAACTGCCAATGGAGAAACGCATACAATAGCACAGTGGGCTAGAATTACTGGCATCTGCGCCGGTACGATTTATAGTCGTATCAGACTTGGATGGAACCCGGTAAAAGCTGTTATTTAATATGTACTCTTTCATTGCCCTTCAATTTCCTGTATTTCGTGTCCACGATCTAATAAATACAAAGTCTGACTTACTGTATTGTTTTGATACTTCATTGTTATATGTTGGCCTGTCAGATTGAAATTCTCTCTATGTCGTCTGATCGTCTGGTTTGTAACTTCCGCTGTCATTGATAACGTCTTTACAGTTTGAGCGATTGAGTTTATAGAAGGAGTCAAAGTTAAGTCTCCTGCGGTCTGTACCTTCGTTCTAACGACCCCTTCTCCGATGAAGATGTTCATGCCATGCCCACTTAGTTCTTCGATTGTATAGGCATCTATGGCCGCTGAAACGTCATTTGTAGTTGTGTTTAAAAGATATGTGAACCCATCCGCTACACCACCGCCTACCTGTAAAATAGGATTATTCCCTGAAGCGGCTTCTACGTTTGCCATACATGCTAATTGCGGTGTTCTTGAATCGAAACTCCACGTACCATCTTCTAAATCGTAAACCGGGAAAAGATTACAGGTTGCCGAATAAATTTCATAACCTTCACCAGACGCCATTATATCGGTATCAATCGATAATGTCGTGGCACTATCAATAGCAGTAATTAATGCACTCGTAGAATCCGTAGTATTATAAACTGTATCCCCGACTGCTATCGTATGGGCAATGGGATGTCCAGTTACACTCTTTCTTGTTGAAAAAGCTCCTGCGGTATCAACTAATTTATCGCCGGTTGTGCTGGTCGCCGTTGAGGTCTGAACCGATATCCCTACTACAATACCTAAGTTTATTGTGTTTTCTGAAGGATCGTCTGACATCCAGTGATCGTTATCGTACCCCCTTCGGATACATTCGCTCTCCTGTGGATTGAAATAGTTCTTAATGTCTCCCGTTATATCGGTAACGTATCTTCCGTCACTCATAAAGACACCCTTATGACTTACCCAGAAGGCTATCTTGGTAATGACCTGATCTGTTGGGGTTCCTACTCTACTACCATCAATCACAACAGCACACTTAGAATTGAGTATTCCTATTTCAGTAGATAAGACTAATTTACCGAATGTGGGAGGGGAATACCCCTCGAATAGCGTGAGGCATCCCCCCTCCTTTCCTTTTTCTTCTTGCCATGCCATCAATTCATTATTGAATGGTTTAGCACAAATCACTTTATTGTCCCGTCCATCTCCGGCTTCAAGTACTCCCGTTCCATCGTATCCATTTAAAACCTGTGGTCTGTGTAAAGCCGAAGCGAATAAGAATCTATCCCCGAACCCGTAGACCATCCTGTTTTTCCATGCCGAACTTACAACTCCCTTAGTCCCGTGATCGGCTATCTTAAAGTACGGTTGGTACGAAAGACTGATTATCACGTCATCATTCAAAGTCTTATCGACTTCAAAGTAATACCAGTAGGCATAGACCCCTGAGTTAAAGGCTGTCTTGAAAGCTGCCTTACGTGGGAATGTCACCCATCCGGGCTTACTCATACCTGAAGAACCATCTGATACAGTTCCAACGGTAGAGAATGCCGCACCTGTCCAGTAGTACATTGCATCGATAGTCGTAGTCCCGGTCGTATTTGGCTTGGCCCCAGGGTCAACATAAATTGCATTAATTGGATCTGCGGTGGCGAAATAGACCTTCCCTGCATCGGTCATGGAATCTATCTCAATCGCCGTTGAACCGAACTTCTTATACACAGCCGTAGCATCGGTACAGTGTTGAGTCTCGACAACAGGGATTTCCACTCCATCCCATACGTTTTCAATTCCCTGCCAGTCTGTCTCGTAGGTTACGGAGGTGACTTCGGTTTCAGCATCCAACGCCCCACTTGCTAAAGAGAGTTGATGCCAGTACCCGACTTGACCAAACATGAAGAATGGAATGGAACTGTCGGGAAGCGTGAATTTCATTGTTCCACCGGTAGTCGCTAGAGTTTTGGTGCTTGATCCAGCATCTTTTGTGGTGTCGGCAAAAGCCGCACATGGTTCCCATGTATCGTCACTCTTTCGATATTTCATCTGAGCTACTGAAGCAGTATCGTTTGCCTTAGAAATTGTCCATGTAAAGGTGTGTACGGGAACAGGAGTCATTATAAAGATACAATCATAAGCCGCTAATGTCGAAAGTGAATCCAATACCGCCACCGTGGTAGTGAGTCCATCGGAGACTTCATCTGAATAGTCCTCACCAAGAATAGGAACTGTGGGAATCGCCGTGGCACCCTTATAGACAATCAATCTTTTTACGTAAGAAGCGGTTCCAGGATAGATTTGATGCTGATCTACTCCATTTGAGAAGAAAAGAGTCTCATCCATAACGCTCCATGATGCCGGTACTGAGCTGGCTGAACCAGTAAAGACCTTTGTTCCGAAGGCTCCCGTAGTCACCGTAGGAGGATCGGCAGTAGCTTCCCAAACGTCATCATCTGACCGTTGCGTGTACATATGTCGCTCTGTCTTCTTACCTTTGGAAAACTGATACGCTGAAAGGATTTTAGCCGCGGTAGCGGTTGTGTGGAGTTGAGACATACCCCCACGTTGTTCTAAGCCGGGGTGCCTCTGACGCATATTCTGAATCTTTGAGAATCCACCAACCGGAAGTAACGCAGGTTCGTTGCGGGTTATATTCCCGCCCCTGAAGGAATTTGTTTCTATTTTAGTTAGCTTTTTCATAAATACGACTCGAAATCATTGTAGACTTCTTCTTGTGTTATGTCTGGGGTTCCCAAGTAGGCATGTAGAGTGCTTACCAACATATCGTTAAAGTCTTTGTAGTCTGCCGGACTTGGTTTCACTGGACTCTGTGGCAGAGACTTCATCATTATAATTGTTCTTGGTGCTATGAGGTGATGGAAAAATTCAGGCAATTCAGAGACTAATCCGTAGTAATCATCTGCCGCGCCCGTTCCTGTGATCGTCGCTGCCCTTGCCGCCGAATAGTCAGTTATAGTGTCTGTACTGTCGTCGGTAATATTGTCGATTTTCATTCCATTGTAATAGTCTGCTTCTAAACGTGCTGAAGTTGCCAGGGTAATTGATTTTGCCTCGCCAGCCGATGCTTTACCCATTGTAATGTCTCTGCAACGTGAGTAATACCAAAGGGTCAATGTATCACTGAAACTTGAAGCATCACAGACTATCGTATTCCCATACCAGTAATACAGAAACTCATTCCCCGAGTAAGATCCTGTATGCTTTTCATCAAGAGAAATAAAGTGAAGTTTGACTCCGTCTGAATTTTCTAATCTTCTGAGTTTAAAGAAGTCGGCGGGGAAACTGCCCGTTGAATCGGACATAGTGATTGATGCAGACGTTAAGAATAGTGCTGGTTTACGTGCGAATATAATACCGTGCAGAAACCTCTGGGAGTCGTTTATCTTCTTTATAATGTGGGCATTCTGAAACGCCCCAGAGGTATCTGTACCGATAACTTTAGTTGAAGAATGGTCATTCAATCCATATCTGACCTCTTCTAATATCTCGTAGCAATTTAGATATTTTACCATTACTCATCCTTTTTTACCCCTACCTTCTTCTTTGGAGCCCTTTTGTGCGGTTGTTTCATATAAACAACTTGCGGTTCTTTGTTCGTCATTGCTTCAGCGAGTTTTGCCATTTGCTCAGTCAAGGAAGAAATCTGACTTCTTAGATCGTCATTTTCCTTTTTAGCATCTGCAATGGCTTCTCTCTCTTCGTCTCTGACCGCAAAAGGTTCCAGAAGTACAAGGCCGAGGTCGATTGCGTATTGTTTCACCTCCCGCGTGGCTGGTTGATATGGGAGTCCCGATTGCTTACGGCTTTCGTTGCGCTGGTTGTACTCGACAACCTGTTTCTTTTTAAATTCAAAGTTACGCTCAATACCATCTTTGCGTACCTTCTCTTCATCGCAACCGTAAGTTAATTGACTCAAACCGCGTGGGCCGTGTGAGTTCAGAACATGCTTTCCACAAGCATCCTCTACTTCTAACTGTGTGCGGGGTTCCATTGTTCTGGAAATCCCTGCATGTTGCACAGTTATTTTTTCATCTGTCGGATTAAAAAGAACTATCATCTTGCCTCCTCTTACCAGTGATTAAATCGCTTTAATGACTGATAAAACTTATTGTTTGTATAACCTCTTCCGGTTCTGGAAGATAATCATACAGGTTATTACATTCACTGATATGCCAAGCTACAAGGTCTGTGATTAAGTATCCCTTGATATGGTCGTCATACAGTGTCTTCTTACATAGTGAAACGGTCTTATAGTCTTTGTGCCCATTCCTGTAGGGTAAAACGTAGTCTGGATGTTTACAGGTAGGAATCAACACAATGTGGTTATCAAATGCGCCGGCAAGGTGTACTGGAGCAGAATCGTTTGAAACCAAGACTTTAGCTTTATCTAAAAGAGCAATCAAACCACCCAAAGAGAGCTTGTCCCTGAAGTCATATCCATTCTCAGGGCATTCAACGGGAGCGTAAGAGTGTTTGGGTACACCGTCACCATCTATCAAGAGCGTTTTCCCTATCATCCCGACTGTATGTGTCTTGCTTATTCCGTCAACTACCTTCTGCCACCATTCAATCGGGAATGTTTTACTAGGCCATCCAACCCCTGGGTGAATCAGTACCAAGTCTTTCAGGTTCTTACAGATGTCTTTAGATTCCTTCAAATCCTTCTTGGAGTATGTGAGTTTCGGTGTCTTGAACTCATCGGGTAGTATCCTTCCAATACAAGCTGTGGAGATGTAGTCTACCGGGTGACACAATGGATGAATGAGCTTCATTTGAAGATGGTCTACCTGGCTTGGATGAGCATTCATTTCGTGCATGGCATCAAATTCACCTTCGGGATACTTACGATCTGCCTTAATGTCCAAATGGTCAAAGAGTCTTGGAACTGAGGTCAATGCGAAAATGTTGGCATCGGGATAGAGTTCTTCTTTCATGTATCTCAAAACCGGTTCCGAACAGACTTGATCTCCAATCCCACCGCCTACGAACATGAAGATGTTTCTTTTGTAGTCGTAGTCTTTACTCTTCCACATTTCAATATCTCGATCGATATCTTCAAAGATGTCTCTTTCCCATCCTGCGTAATGAACAAAGTAAGAATCCAGTCTGGTGAATCCGGTTAACCTAGCCATGATGCTCATTGAGTTCAATTTGTAGTCCAGATTGTGAACTTCTGTTTCATTCTCAAAGAGTCTGAAGTTTAAGAAGGTCTGTTCACCAAAAGCGTTTCTGAGTTGTTTTATTTCACCGGGTGGCTTGAAGATGTGGCGATGTTTCTTTGATACCACCATAACACCTGTATTGTAGTAGTCTCTGCCATTCCACTTGGGTAAGCGTACACCATAGACCTGCATGGCTTCGTGAAGACACATTGATCGTGGCGTGAACTGCCCTTCGTTGAATACCCCAAACTTGTCTTCAGAAACTATTTCAAACAAGTCCGGCGCATCATCCCTTATCAGAATATCCGCATCAATAAAGACTACCCTGTCATATTTTTTCTTCAAGAACTCGTAGATACTGAACTTCAACCAATGTGGACTGGGTACGAAACTCGCATCTTCCAATACGATTAAATCTGCACCTACCTTATCAGCGTAATTTTCAAAGAACGGTCTGGTTCTTAACCAGATTTTATTATACTTTTCACCAGCAACAATGGTGATTATCGCTTTATTCAAAGACCTTGCCTTTCGTTTTGTGCTCTACCCTTCTAAAAGCACTGTTCCCTTTACCACCGGCAACCTTTACGGCACCTTGCGTAAGCTGAATCTTGGAGTCCTTTGTCATGTCACGAATTTCATCACTCGCTTTCTTCTTCTGACTTTCTCTTACGTCTTCCATGTAAGCCGCAGTCCTGTTCATACGAGCCTTTACCGTGTCATTTGACATATCGCCGGACTTGATGAACTCCAAATCTTTTGGGTTGGGCTGTCTGAATCTTCCTTCTTCAACGCCGCCGAGTGTGGCGATGGGAACTGACCCGCCCACCGCCCTCTCGTAAGTCACAATGAACTTCTTGTTGACAGGATTCCAGACGCATCCCAACTTCGGGTCCATCAATCTCAAATCTTTCATGAATGAAGGATTTACATTAGGCATTTTTTACGAACCTGTATTCCCTTTCCATATAGTCACGGAAGTACATTATCCGTGGTTCTATACGTTTATGTTGGTCACTGTAGAAAAAAGCCATTTTCAGTGTTTTCTGAAGATGTGCTTCATCTACAACAACCTCTTCAACGACTTCAGACTCCACTACTTCATCTTCAACTTTCTTTTTGGTCATGATTTACTCCTATTCATTTACTTTCTCGAAAATGTCGTTACACTTGTCAAGGGTGTCATTGCATTTATCAAGAATATCAACAACCATACGAAACATGGCTACCTTATGAGCTTCACTCATATGAAATCCTTCGGGTGCTTCTATCTCACCTGAACCACCACAAGCGGGACAAGGGCGGCCTTGTTCAACTGTGCCTCTCTCGCTGCATATGCTACAGGGTATCTTCATGTCATTCACCCGTTAAGTCTCTACCGTAGCGATACCACTACCACCAGCAGCATTAGCCTGAGTGACATAAACTGTACTCCGTGTACCTTCCCAAGAAGCCCAACCAGTTTGGAATGAGTTCTTGACAACAATCTTATGCGTTGTGGCACAGTCATCATTGATAACTTCAGTCAATGTGGAAGTAATATCGTTCTCATCATAGAAGTTATAGAACATACTATCTTCAATGAGGAACAACCTGTCCGTGGTATAGTTTGCTGCAAATTTGATTGCAGAACAACCAGCAGTCTTTGATCTACTGTTGAACTCGCAATTCCTGAGTCTTACGTCAGACCCGCCAGATTGAGCACCTGTCGCACCAAAAAGCAATAGGGTATTATTGTTGCTCCTTGTGGAACTGCCCGAATGACCGATGTAACAATGATCAAGCAAGAGACCATGACCCGCTGCCGTTACTGATGTATCAATCCACATACAAGCCGCAGCCGCAGCCCCCGCTTGCTGAGATCGAACGTGACCACCAATCATGCAGTAGTGGTAATGGTTACTTCTGCCCTGATCTTTAATGGAGCATACACAAGCGGCATTCTCACCAAAGTTATTGACATGAATACCATGAAACTGACAATAATCACCTGTTACGAGCATTGCATAAGCTGCATCTGTAGCTGAAAGATTCCGAATGGTAACATCTCCACCATCACCATACCAACTATGGATCACCTGACCCATGCCAAGCATGTGGGACGAGTCCTTACTCCATGTAAAGTTGTCAGAATCGGTATCATACCTGCCGGGGAAAATGAGCATGACATCATTCCTATTAGCTACCATTGCTGCATGAGCTGTAACCGGGGAGTCGTAGATTTTATAGTTCTGCTCAACACCCCAACTCTGAAGTTGGGTTCTGAACTGTGAACTTGAACTTGAATCGGGAGCTACAAAGAACAAC
>Ga0208904_1000227_pt1 | contig 48896 bp, 37 predicted proteins | sample AntAceMetag02UKB_FD_184774 | JGI IMG/M metagenome (GOLD analysis project Ga0208904, IMG submission 184774) | Saline lake microbial communities from Ace Lake, Antarctica - Antarctic Ace Lake Metagenome 02UKB (SPAdes) (version 2) | ecosystem: Environmental > Aquatic > Non-marine Saline and...
CAGGGTTCGGTCAAACTCCAATATGTCACCTTTTTCACAGGTAATCTTGTATACTTTATTATTCGGACTCCCATAATAGATATATGAAGAATCTGAGAAATACTTGCCTGTCAATTCACCGGGTCTAATACTATTCCAGATCGCTCCGATCACATAGCTTGCAGGATTTTGCCTAGGGTTGCGACCATACTCTGCTTCATAGATATCGATTTGATTCCTGATGCTTCCCAGAGCTGCATCGGCCTCTGCTCGCTTTGCCTTTTGGACGTTATTGCTATAAACGGGTACTGCCACCGCAGCTAGAATACCAATAATTATTATAACGATCATTAACTCAACCAGCGAAAATCCAAAATGATATCTATTGTGACACAAAGCCAGGGTAATATCCTTTTTTTAAGATCAATATTTCTAAGGTATTATGCAATATATATACCATTTCCCTAATGATTATCTATCATCATTATTATCAATGATATAAATGAATTTTCTATTCGGCTTTGCTGAAGCTATAGTCAGAGATTATTGACGTCAATATGGCAAGATAGCCATCAAAACGTGACACTAAAAAAAATAAGCTCCACACTATCTTAGAAGTATGGAGCTTTAATTTAGAAAAATATATCTAATAACTGGGTTAATAGTCCCCTATCGAAGATACACCATTTTGATAACCTGGGAGTAGCTTCCAGCCTGGATTCTGGCAAAGTAAACCCCCGTACTCACCGGTGATCCGTCCTGTTTGGTTCCATTCCACTCCAGACTATACCAACCGGCACCCTGAGAGCTGTTCAGCAGAGTATTTATCTCCCGGCCAGTAATATCATAAACATTTAAACTAACAAAACTCTCTTCGGGCAGAGCATAGCGAATTATTGTTGTCGGATTAAATGGATTTGGGAAATTTTGCTCAAGTGCATACTCCCCGGGTAAATTCGACAAATGCCCATCCCTGGAGCCAGCAATGGCGCTTGGGTCAGCCAGGAGGTCCAGGCGGATATCTACAACACCCAGGATCACCGATTCCAGCTCCACATTCACAGTTGTTGAATATGAACCCGGGTCCATACCCTCTGTATCGATAACAAACTCCAGGTCAAGATCGCCATCTCCGGGGACTGTAGTATTAAGATTTGTGAAGGTCAACCAGGGGGTTGGAATTGTGCTGGAGGGTCGCCCATTCAATTGGATTCCTCCCTCGAAAACGCCAGAATTTAGATACAGCACAAGGGCACCATCCTTGATGGTAATATCGTCAATAATTATTCCAACATCATTTGCCCCGCCATCTGAGGCAAAACCAAAACGAATGATCACTTCGTCCGAGGAATAGCTGCTAAGATCGAATTGTGCTGCTACAGTTCTTATGCTGCTCCCAGCCCATCCTGGAGTTCCCTGCATGTCCCAATATTCACCCCAGGCGTAGAGATTTCTACAGGTATAAGCCGGGGTAAGGGGTTCGATGACACTAAATGTTTCACCTCGATCTGTGGATATCCACACATTCGCACCATCCCAACCATCATAGGGGGCTTCAGCACCAGCGGGATCTTCAATGGACCATTTGGTCCTGAATGTCAACTCAGGATTCGTGGTGGAATTCAAGTCAATCGGTGGGAGATCCAAATATTGGATGGTTTCATCAATGTAGCCACCTGTTCCTGCATCCCCACACCACCAGGATGTCCCATCAATCACATTGGAATTTGATACATGCCATAGGAGGGAATTGGGATTTACTATTCTTGATGCCGGTGTGATCTGGACTGACGATGCAGCAGAATTGGTGATTGTAACAGAATTGGTATCCATATCCCCAACATACACTTCAAAATTTAATTTCGACGCGCTAAGCGATAAAGAGTTCATTGTTAAATCGAGCTTGATAGAATCACTTGTGACAATATTCGCATCCTGGGGGTCCATCACCAACCATAGTGCTGATTTCTCAGTGTTGGCAGCTGCAGAGATGTTCACCTGGTAGGTTCCGACGGAGGTGAAGTCATCTGCCAAAATGGGCTCCTGAATAGTGGGGGCAGCGATCAGAACATCCGGATCGCTTGATTTGAGCGTGAACGCAGTATTCGCATCCCCACTTAGCTGGGAATAATTGCGCAGAACAAAATCAATATCAAGACTCTCTCCCGGTTTCATGATAATATCCTCATCTGAGGGAATGCTTAAATTCACATCCCACAGAGCCAATTTAAGCTCATTGGGTACGCTAACATTCTCTTCAGTAAGTGCCCTATACGCGTTAATTCGACCTGTTCCCAACCAGTTCGTATACATAGCATTCTGGGGACTAATATCATCAGCCGTGCCAAGCACCTGATTGATAATTTGCTCATTACTCCAATCAGGATGATATGATTTTACCAGGGCAAACATCCCAGCTGCCAGAGGGGAAGCCATGGATGTCCCTGAATACCAGTCGTAGCCAGTACCATAGGGGACAGTACTAATTAGACCAGGCTCATGATTGCCACCCGGTGCCGAAATATCCACCCACCAGCCAAATGTTGAATACCATGCCTTTTCATCTGTCCTGCTTACAGAAGCAACACTGATAACACCGGGAAAACTGGCAGGGTATGCTTCGAGATACCCAACCATTCCACCATTACCATCATCGTCATTCCCGGCAGATGAAAGGAAGATTGAGCCGACAGAATCGATATAGCTAATAACATCTGCGGCACCTTGAGAGTATCCCCCTCCACCCCAACTGGCATTAATGATATCTGCCCCATTATCTGCCAGATAGATCAAGCCCTGGTAGCCATTATATATACCATCCCCTCCTTCTTCCTCATAACTATGAGATGTGCTTAAAATCTTTACATTCCAGCTTATAGAAGAAATACCCGTCTGATTATTGGTCACACCAGCGGCAAGGCCAGCAACGTGCGAACCATGACCGCGAGTGATGGGATCCATGGGATCGTTATTTTCAGTACCCAGGGCATCTGCCATAAAATTCCAACCGATGAGGTCATCGGGATATCCGTTACCATCATCGTCCTCACCATTCAAATCACCAGAATCGAGAGTCCATTCGCTCCCATCCCATTCTATGGTTCTACCATCTCCATCAAAATCTTCACCCAAATTATTATAGATGTTGGCGGCCAGATCGGGATGCTTCCAATCCACACCGGAGTCACTAATACCAATGACAATCACTGAATCTCCGTTCTCTCCTTTATGTTTGTCCCAGGCTGCCTCTGCCTGGATCTGAGGTAAATGATACATAGTAGAGTAGCTTATATCATTAGGCACAGCATGAGTATACATGATTGGGACCCGCTCGGCGTATTCCACATTCGGATCCTGATTCAGGATCTTCACCATGCGCTGGGCAGAGTTATTGTCCGGTACTTCCAGGGTAAATATTCGAGTAAGATCGGGTAAATCACCGCGATCTGGATGCAATTTGGGGTTAAAGGAGCGTCGGATGCTGCGAACATCCAGATTTGCCAGTTTTTGATCCAGGCTGGGGACACTAAAGCTATTAAATTTGCTTAGACTGCTTTGCATGGGCACTTGTGCTTTTACTTTTACCCAGACCTGTCTGGATTCCCAAAGGGGTCTTCCCTTGCTATCCACCTCCAAGCCGCTTGGTATGTTGCTCGCTCCAGCTGCCAACTGAGTGGAAACAAGCAGCATTGATATAATGATTGATCTTAGAGTCCGTATATTTTTCAAAATAGGCTTACCTTTTATTTAATTTTAAAGAGTCTACAATATTTACGAAGAATTATCACGAGTCAAGTGATGTATTGCACACAGACTGTGTACAATACTGTGAAATATTCGGATTAAATAAATGTATTTATTTAATCGCTGGCCAACGCTTCAATGATCTTCGAACAACCCGAGTTCTGCAAATATTCCGCATGATCTTCGATACCCTCGAACTTTCGACCAACAATATATGCACATTCAAATTCGTAGTCAGAGGCTTTCAGGAATTTTTCCACCATTGTCTCAAACCTGGCCCCGAATTTATCATCTTTCCACAGATCCAGTTCAGGATCTTCCCCTTTCATCTTCATGGCTTCCAACCAGGCTGCTGTACCCAGGGCACCACAGGCTTCCCCACACAATCCAATACCACCTGCAAGTCCAGCTGCCATGGTCTGGTGCTTTTCAGAAGCACCCATCTTCTTAGCCAATAGGGCTGTACAAGAAAGAGGTGCTTCGGGAACGTTACCCCGATCTTCTTCGAGCTCTGCCTTGATCGCATCGTAAGCCAGGGGTGCATAATGGCTGGCCATCCTAAAACAGCCAATGCTCCCACCCTTCAGCAGAAAATATTTTACCATATCCATACCTGTTGAATCTTTGTCCAGACTGGTGATCTCATGGCAATTGACTTCACCACTGCCACCACGAAAAATATCTACCAGTTTCTCGGAAACTCTGAGGGTTCTGGACTCTGCTTCCGGACCAGCCCCTATTTGCTGGTGGATGCGGGCACCAGCTGCCAATGCAGCACCCCAGATCTGTCCACATTGATAGCCATATTGCCTGAGCCCGCCGACAAAGGGCAGCGTGGCTGCTTCTTCAAGCTCCAGGGAATTGTTAAACGCACGACCCAGTACGTGGATCAGAGCTTCTGCTCAGCCACCTTTTGATAGAAAGGCGCTGGTGGTTTTCAGGGCTTTTTTTAATTCTTTCGGTCTAGACATGGTATCCTCTTACAGCAATTTTTTTCAATCATTGATTGCTAGCAAGATAAACAGAATCCCGAGGATATTGACAGTGAAACCATATATTAAGTTTATGACTCCGCTGGCAGACAGTCTTCATTCTTTGATATTGGGAATGCTCTTATTCAAACCTATTTTGCTCACAATAGGAGTGGCAAACTGAAGACGATTAAAGAAATAAATGGTAGGGTTGAGCACAATACAGTTCCTGAGCGTCCAGCTTCACAGGAAGGCAATTTTTATCCCCAGAAGGAATCTAAAAATTTACCTCCAGGGATGAATCCCCGGATCCAAAGATTACGGAAACTCAGTTTTGAAGCCGAACCAAGCCTGAGCATCGAAAGAGCGCTGCATCAGACAGCCTATTATAAAGAATATTACGGGAAACATTCCGTTCCCGTCTTTAGAGCCCTCACCTTTTATGATCACTGTCAAAAAAAGGCACTTTATCTGGGTGATGATGAGCTCATCGTTGGGGAACGAGGTCCAGCCCCAAAATCAGTACCAACTTTTCCTGAACTGACCTGCCACAGTGTGGAAGATTTTCAGGTCCTGAATACCCGGGAAAAACAACCTTACACCATTAGTCAGGATGATATTGACATCTACGCCCGGGAAGTTATTCCGTTCTGGAAGGGCCGAACCCAGAGAGAACGCATTTTCTCCCATGTACCTGAAGCCTGGCGAAACGCATACGAGGCAGGTGTCTTCACAGAGTTTATGGAACAGCGTGCTCCTGGACATACCGCTCTGGATGGAAAAATCTATGAAAGAGGACTGCTCGATTTCAAACAGGAGATCGCCAAGCACCTTCAGAGCCTAGACTATTTAAATGACCCAGAAGCAAATGACAAGGCTGAGCAACTCACCGCCATGGATATTTCTTGCGATGCTGTCATCCTCTTCGCAAATCGACATGCAGATCTGGCAGAGGAAAAAGCCCACTCTGAAAAGGATCCCCAACGCAAAACTGAATTGTTAAAAATCGCAGAGGTCTGTCGCTGGGTTCCCGCCCATGCTCCCCGCAATTTCTGGGAAGCCCTTCAGATGTATTGGTTTGTGCATCTCGGGACGATCACTGAGCTCAACGGCTGGGATGCCATGAACCCAGGACATTATGATCAGCACCTCACTCCCTTCTATGAAAAAGAGCTGGCTGAGGGCAGCCTGAATCGCGAGCAAGCCAAAGAACTCCTGTGTTGTGCCTGGATAAAGATCAATAATCAAACTGCTCCTCCAAAAGTGGGTATCACCGCCAGGGAAAGTGGCACCTACAATGATTTTACGAACATTAATATCGGCGGATTAAAACCAGATGGGTCCGATGGCGTGAGTGAGGTTTCATATCTCATGCTCGAAGTGATCGAGGAGTTGCATCTCCTTCAGCCTGGAACCTCTGTGCATATCAGTGAAAAAACACCAGATAGTTTTCTGCATGCTGCTTCAAAGGTGATCCGGCAGGGGCATGGCTACCCGTCAATTTTCAATCCTGAAACCTATATCCAGGAAATGGTGAATATGGGGAAATCCCTCAGAGATGCTCGTGAGGGTGGCTGCAGTGGTTGTATCGAGGTTGGCGCATTTGGGAAAGAGGCATTTCTCCTCACAGGATATTTAAATGTCCCCAAGATCCTGGAGATCACCCTGAATAACGGTGTTGATCCTGTCACTGGGAAAATTGCTGGTATTCAAACTGGAGATCCACGTGATTTTGATTCCTATGAAGAGGTGTATTCAGCGTTTCTAAAGCAGCTCAACTTTATTGTCGATCAAAAAATTAGGGTCAGCAATTATATCGACACCATGTTCGCAAAATATGCTCCTGCACCTTTTTTGTCCGTGCTCATTGACGACTGCATTGCCAAGGGACGCGATTACTACGATGGAGGACCTCGTTACAATACCAACTATATCCAGTGTACCGGCCTGGGAACTGTGACGGATAGTCTATCAAGCATTAAAAGACATGTTTTTGAGAAAAAATCCCTTCGTCTTGAACAACTGCTTCAGGCAGTTGCAAAAAACTTTCAGGGAGAAGAAAAACTCCGGCAAACCATTGTCAACCGGACCCCATTTTTTGGAAATGATGATGATTATGCCGATTCGATCGCCCTCCAGGTTTATGAGGATCTACTAGCAGCCATTGACGGAAAGCCCAACACAAAAGGTGAAACGTTTCACCTGAATATGCTCTCAACCACCTGTCATATCTATTTTGGGAAAGTCCTGGGTGCCACACCCAATGGTCGTCTGGCAGGGAAGTCAATATCTGATGGGACTTCACCCTCCCATGGCTGTGATATCAAGGGTCCCTCTGCTGTGATACGTTCATTGACCAAATTAGATCACACCCGATCTGGGGGAACACTCCTGAATCAGCGCTTTCTCCCCAGCTTGCTAAAGCGTGACAAGGACATTGAGAAGTTGGGTAATCTGGTCAGGACCTATTTCAAGCTTGGGGGTCATCACATCCAATTCAATGTGGTGGATACTGCCACGCTGCGAGCAGCGCAGAAAGCACCCGAAGACTACAAGGATCTCCTGGTTAGAATGGCGGGCTATAGCGATTATTTTAACGATATGAACGAAGATCTTCAGCAGGAAGTCATCGATCGTACCGAAAATGAATCCTTCTAGGTTTATAAATAGATCTGAGTCTCAGGATTGAATTCCAGTTTAATTTTCGACATTAAACGCTACGCCATCAATGATGGTCCCGGTGTACGTGTCACAGTATTTTTTAAAGGTTGTCCGCTCCATTGCGAATGGTGCCATAACCCAGAGAGCACCTCCCCGCAAAAACAAAAATTGTATACCAGCGATAAGTGTATTGGCTGTGGTGATTGTGTAGAAGCATGTGAGCAAGGGGCCATCACGCTTACACCAAATGGAATTGTTACAAATAGAGAGCTCTGCATCTTAAGTGGTGATTGCGCTGAAGCCTGCCCCACCAAGGCTACAGAAATGTCCGGTGAACGCTTAAGTGTGGAAGATGTCATGAAGGTGATCCTGAGAGATAAACCACTTTTGGATCAATCTTCAGGTGGCGTAACCTTTTCCGGGGGTGAGCCGCTTATGCATCCTGAACAACTTATTTCTCTACTGGATGATTGTGGAGCGGTGGGGATTCATCGCTGCGTTGATACAAGTGGGTATGCAAGTGAGGCATTGCTTCTCGATGTAGCAAAAAGAACCGAAATGTTTCTATATGATTTGAAATTCATTGATTCTGATAAACACAGACAATTTACAGGCATGCCAAACGAAAATATCCTGAAGAACCTGGTGCTGCTGGCAGAAAGTGGAGCGGAAATCGTCATCCGAATCCCATTAATTCGAGATATTAATGATGATGATGACAATATCAGCCAGACCGCTGAGTTTATCAAAGGGCTGCCCGGTGAGACTAGGTCGGTCAATCTGCTTCCCTTCCACAATTCAGCGTTGAAAAAACATGAGAAGCTCGGTCAGGTTTATGACTCAAGCTTATTTGGTGAACCCTCCTCGCAGCGGCAGGAAGAAATTATTACTATTTTTGAAACTTTTGGAATCCAGGCATCCATTGGCGGATAGCCAGCTTAATAGAAATTGATTAAATTTCAAGCCCCCTCTATAGAGTGGCTTTAGAAAATCGTTATAATACTATTTGCTCATGGTGTATTCGTAGCATGCGGATTCAAACCAGTCATTTCCGGCGGTCCCACATTCAGTTTCAGTCATATCCACATCATTGCCATCAGTATCTTCACAATACGCATCTTCAGAGCCAATAAATTTCAGAGTCTTGTTGTCATTAGACAGGGTATAACTCGCACATTCCCCATCGATGCAGATTTCATCATCTGTGGCAGTCCAGGCCATAGTTTCCGTATCGGGCATTCCGAACACTGTGGCGGTCAGATCCACTGTGCCATCAGTTTTAAAAACAAATTTCATTGTGATGCCAAAAGCCTGTGCAAAAGCCCATTCAGAATAATCCAGTGCCCCTGAACAATTCTCATCGGCAAAAACCCCCATATTGGAGACTGTCCATGTCCCCGTCAGGATTTCACTGATGGTAGGATCTTCGGCATCCTCTTCACATCCCATGAAAACCAGCAGTAACGGTAGTATGAGCATTAGTTTTTTCATTAGATTCCCTTTTTCTGTTCGGTTTAGGGGGAGCCTGATCTCGTATTAAAAAATCACTGCACCACCCAATTATAATTAAATTATTATAAATTTCTTTTTGCTGAAGAGTATAACTGCACTGCTTTAAATCAGTGAGTTTTTATTGATTAGGTACCAGGCATCTCTCCTAGGTGTGGTCAAATAATCCCGTCCTAAACAAATTGATCGTCAACAAAGGTAGTTAATACTAACAAGTATGCAAATTAATTGCCGTTCCAACAAATAAACCGAGCTCATTGATTTCTTGGAAGGTGCCACATCCAGTAGCAGCCTCAAAGACACACGCACAAATTATATTAGTGAATTTCCTTGAACATGGGATGGGAAATATTCCAAAATATCCAGCCTGAAAAAATACGGAGTTTTATAGAACGTTTTGGAAGAGCTGTTGAGCAGGGCTTCCAAAACTCTATCATTCGGTTTTCTTGGTGCTTATCGCAAATACACCATCTTGATCACTTCGGAATATTTCCCGGTCTGGATCCTGGCGAAGTAGACGCCGGTTCCAACAGGACTACCATCCCGTGCAAATCCGTTCCACTGCAGAGTATACCATCCAGCCGCTTGAGACGCATCAGCGATAGTTTTCACCTCACGCCCATTAATATCATAAATAATGAGGGTCACCCGGGCGTCTTCCGGTAATCCATAGCGGATGGTCGTGCTTGGATTGAAGGGATTGGGGTAATTTTTCTCCAAAGTATATTCCTCAGGTAGTTGCTCCTCAAACATTGAAAGAACCACACCCCGGATGGCTGCTGATCCCGGACTTTCATTGTCGTGGATATCCACGGCGCTGATACGATAAAACCAGCGACCCACTTCATCACGATTGTCTGTGTAAAAGTTATCAATGGTTTCACTGATCATCAACGAATCCGCAAGTTCAAAGTCCCTCTGCGTATGTCGATATACTCTAAAGATCTTAAAATCAGCTTCCGTAGGGGGACGCCAGTCCAGTTTGATCTTTGGACCGGAAGCCGTGGCATACAGGCCACCCGGTATGGCCGGTGCAATATTGTCAACGGAATATCCGCTGGCGGGCAGACTCTGGAAGTTGCCCATTTCAGTAACCGCTAAAACTCGAAATCTGGTCAGCCCCGATTGACTCGCTGAGGAATCCATGAGAGTCCGCACTTCGGTGACATACTCAGAAAATCCTGTACCATCAATGGCATGTAGGCTGACCCACTCAGCTCCATCCTTCCGAGAGATGGTATATGAAGCAGATTCTCCCTCATCAAAATGGGATTTCGTGAACCTTACTTTGGCCCAACCTCCTTGATCATCCGGTATATCTTCAATCACGGTAATACGAGGCTTATAACTGGCAGGCTCACCTTCAGGCCACGGTGCGTCCAGCCAAAGGGAATAATTCACAATACCTAAAGTGTCCACATCGAAATGATCATAAATGCGTGAAATGTCATGAAGCTTAGGACTATCTGACATTTCATCCGTGGTGGCTGAACCCCAATAGTTATATTTTGCATTTATTGGGAAGGGTGAATCATTCCGGAAGCCATGGATGTTATTGTTATACACTTGAATATCTACAGAGTAGGATGAATTTATAATCACACTGCTATTTGTATCAAGCATGGTGTTAAATCGTACTATCGCAATCGCATTATTCGCAATCCCAATATCACCAGCAGCAACCGTATTATTTTCAATGGTGGCAATATGCGGATCTGTTCCAATATCCCATATTCCAGACCCGAAATAATTATTGCTAATTGTCATTTCACCAGGGCCCGAAGCCAAATATGGGTATGCACCATTTCTAAAAGTACAGTTCGTAATGTCAACAACACGAAAGGGATGCAATTGTCCCCCATCTTCAAATACGCAATGGTCTATTGTATCTTTCTCCCCAGAGTTCCAACGGATCATTGACCAATCTGTTCGTCCAGGGCTGGGTTCGCGAGATCTAAATACGATTTTATTCTCACTTGTGCCCCTGGCATGAAGTTGACCATTACTAATAACTATTTCCGATCGGGTCGTATCCCATCCAGCTACTTGATCATCCCTCACTGGTTCAAAAAGCACTTCTACACCCGGCTCAATGGTCAGAGTTGCATAGTTCTCGATCACTACATCTCCTGAGATCAAATATGGACTTCGAGCCCTGGTCCAGAGTGTATCCTGCGTTATCGTAGCTCCAGTGATATATGTAGTATCGGGATAAGACAGCTGGTTTTCATAGGCGCCCATGTCAGGATTTGTCCCAGTTGGGGAAGGTCTACTATTTCCTTCAATATCCGTCGCAGGAGCACCCATTGAATTTCCTCTGTCTATACAGGGGGATTGATCACTCAGGTGAAAATCCTCAGTGTCCAGGTCAACAAACAGTGGATTTTTGTTAATATTGTCTTTTCCCCAGTCGATACTCACATCTCCTGTCGTTTCGATACCTTCTCGACCACCCTGGATGTCGCAGTACTCTATCCTAAGAGAAACAGGTCGATAGGACCCATTCAAGCTAAACGGACGAGTATTGTTCCATATGATGGTATTTATGAGCTCCATTGAGCCACCATCATTGGCACATGTAACACCGTGACTATTTCCGGTAATGGTAGAATTGATTATTTTTGTATTCCCATTCGAATAGGTTTGTACTCCTGCGTACCCATTATTGTTAAGGAGGGAATTGATGATGGTGAGTTCAGCGGTGGAGGAGATTCCTACGTTGGAGCAATTCTCTACTGTCATTCTAGATAAAGTCAGGGTATCAGATTGTACTAGCACTCCTGTACCACCCGTTGTGTTTTCTGAATTCAGCATATATGGTAGTGCTCCGCTCACATAAATATCCTCAAGTGTGAGCTGAGCAGTTTGACTTTGGATCTCCAAAACACCACGGTAACTGGCATTGTCAATGAGGGTGAGATTATGGATGTTTGCTTTTGACCGACTTATGTAAAGCCCACCCCCAGCATAGGCAGAATTATCACGTAAGATGAGGTGGTGGATTGTTGGTTCAGCGTATAAACATTTAATACCCCCACCATAAGCTTGATCTCCCGAATTCCATCCTCCGTTAATGATGCTAAATCCTGTGAATTCACAACTCGAATACACTCCGGGGCCAAAGACTACTGCGCTTCCGCTTCGGTTGCCGTCGATGATAGTTTGAGAAATATAGGATGTGTCTCCAGTCGTTAGATACATCGACCCCAGGACTATATTCTTATGCTCAAAATTAAGATTTTCAACATAGGTTCCAGGATTTACCAATACAGTATCACCTTCCTCAGAATAATCTATGGCGGTTTGAATCGTTGCAAGTGGAGCCGATTGGAGACCCACACCAGCATCATCCCCGTCCGTGGCCACATGTATAAAGGAGTTATGAATTGGTGTGCCCAAGATACTTTCGTATGCTCCCATATCTGGATTTGTACCCACTGGAACTGGACGATTATTGCCATCCAGATCAGAATCGGGTGTATCAGTTGTTGAACCAGCTCCTATACAGGGTGAGAAATCTGTTAAATGAAAATCTTGCTCGGCTGCATCAACAAAAAGTGGGTTAAATTCAATATTGCCCGTCCCTGACCAGCCTCCTTCAAGACAACTCGTGCTAGTAGCAACAGCACCTGAGCTGATCACAATGGAAGAGTCAGTATTACCCCAGACTATGGAGTTTTTGAGCTGCGCATTGGCTCCTGTGCCTTCTGAAAGGGGGAAGCTGCTAATGCCACTACCTGTATTGTTTACGATAGATGAGAATTGAATTATTGGATTTGCCTCCGCTTGAAGCCATACTGCCCCATAATTCTTGCTCCCACTATTATTGCTAACAAGGATATTCGTAATTGTCGGCGCACTAAAACCGATTCTCAGGCCACTTCCGGATCCAGTATTGTTCTGAATAATCGAATTGCTGAGGGTCAGGTCAGAATCTATTTCCAAACCACCACCATAATTGGCGCTGTTACCTGTTACAGTTAAATGATTCAGTTGGGGATCACCTTCATAAATATGGCCGCCACCACCAATGCCACCAGCTGAATTATTTCTGATAATTAAATTGTCCACATGTGAGTTGCTGCTACTCAACCAGAATCCACCACCGTAATAAGCACTGTTATTCTGGATGATGAGATGAGAGAGTCGTGGATCAGCGTACCTGCAAAATATTCCACCACCATATGTATCATTGAAGCCAGAAATATTTGATCCACCCAAACCGTTCTGGATGGTAAAGCCCGTAAGTAAAGCAGTACTATCTTCATCGTTGTGAAAGATGACCACCGTGCCATCCTGATTCCCATCAACAATGGTCTGAGAAATATAGGAGGTATCTCCTGTTGTTAGATACAGTGATCCCAATACGATATTCTTTCCATTGAAATTGATGTTCTCTACATAGGTGCCAGGATGAACCAGGACCGTGTCACCATCAATTGATGAATCAATTGCTGTTTGGATACTTGGCCAGTCTCCAGGAACATGGAATGTGGTTGGCCGCACACTGGGTAATGGCCATCCACCAACACGATAAAGTGAGTCAATTTCAGCGCTAAAAACCTGCCTCTGATGCACAATGATATCGTCAATCACACCGTTGAAGGCGTTACCACCAAAACTTTCGGAATTTAATCCAAATGTGATATCGTTCTTATTGGCTGGCTGGAAAATTGCTACTCCCCACTGCCCAACAGATACCCCATTGTGCCACACTTCCAAAGTGGCACCATCATATGTGACGAGTACATGGGAGTATTCGCCGCTAACTACTGTTTCATAAATCTGATAGGCATCAGTTATGGCGGAAGTATTGACCCTGACACCCAGATCATCATCAGCGAGGAAAATTCTGATCCCGCCTGAACCAGTTTCGTATTCATCGTATAAGTATGTGAATCCACTCATAGCTGCTGGCTTCATCCAAAAAGATATGCTGAATGGCGAGCCCGCAGACGGTATAGCCAGAGACTTGATACCAGGCAGAGTGATTTTATCATCTACGCCATCGAATAGGTAAGCTTGATCTGGATTACCAAATCGATCCGTGGTTAGTATAGCACCAGTAGCTAAGCCATCATTCCCGTTCCCACTTTCATCCGAAGCGTCTCCATTGAAGGGGTAGTAGGCAATCGGACCCCAACTGGGTTCGAGCAGAGCCACCTCTACCCAATCGATCTCACCATAGAGATATTCAAAATTATAATCCGTGGGATTGCCAATATAGAAATAGTTGAATTCACCGAGCAGAGACTCACATGAATTGCTAGCTGTGTAGATCTGAGTATTCGTATCATCATAAAGGCTCATGGTCCAGGTGTCATCAGAAACAACGATCTCACCAATGTACCAGGCATTCTCCGTGAGGTTCTTGAACCCATCATAACCTGCCAGCCAATCATCCCCCTCAGAGATGGCATGCGTACCGCCCCCAATATCTCTCCAGTAGCCAGACATATGATATTCCCCATAGCTGCTGCCCGCAGTATTTGATGGTCTCATGAGGATACTATTTTCAAAAAGGGAGTTGCTGTCATGCATATCATAAATGGTGTCGGTCAGACCGATATTAACAAAACAATTGGCACTATGATCGGTCATCTTGAATCTTGTTCGTACTCTGAATTGCTTGCCCTCTATAAGGATTGGATAATAGAGGTGCTGGATATCGCCCTTCCTGGATGCGAAGTACAGTGTACTATCTGTCAGGTAGAATTCTTCAGGATCCGTATTGGTCCAGCCGTCCAGATTGTCAAAGTCCCAGAAAAACTCTGTTGTGTAATTCTGTGTTTGTCCAAGTGCAATGTTGACAACGAGAAGAGCAATAATACCGGATATGATTTTCTTCATAAGACGCCCCTAATCTGAACCCACTTTTAAATATTTGGGGAGCAATATAGGGGACTAACTAAAACGCACAAGTTGGTGATATTATTTGTCATATATCGATGTGATCCACATCAGGATAGTCACTTGCCAGGGATTCAACACTATCTCAGCTACATTACATGAGAGGATAATCCCATTATCCGAAAGATTTCTTATATTGTGCTGTGGACCGGACTGGTTGACCTGCTTCTTTTTAGGGCTACAGTCGCTTTACTTCGCCATTGTCTACTGGAGCATGACTCCCTTTCGAGCAATTTGGCGGCTAATCAGTCTGTTATTCGTGTTTCCCTCATGGTTTGAGATGAGATTTTCCTCAACCCTCATAATAATTACTTTGCAATGCGCGTTTTGCGCGTTATAGTGTACGGTGGAAAAGTTAAATATTAAGCTGATGAAGGATTTGTAAAATGAAAAAAGTACTGTTATTCTCAATCTTGCTGGTCATCGGGCTTGCTGGATCTCAAATACTGCCGGGATTGATCGGCACCAGCTATGGGATGGTTTCAGAGGTTATTTCTGTAGTTACCCTCATTGGACTTGCCTTCATCATGATTCACGTCGGGTATGAATTCGAGTTGGATAAATCCAGGCTAGGTAGCTATGGCTGGGATTATGTGGTGGCTATGACCGCAGCAGCGTTTCCCTGGATCTTTGTCACCCTCTATTTCGTATTTTTTCTGGTTCCATCAGGCGAAATAACCTGGGAAAACTGGAAAGAAGCATCGGTCATTTCAAGATTTGCTGCCCCAACCTCCGCCGGGGTTCTCTTCTCCATGTTAGCCGCTGCCGGACTCTCCTCCACCTGGGTATTTCGCAAAGCCCGCGTTCTGGCCATCTTTGATGATCTGGATACGGTATTGTTGATGATTCCATTGAGCATTCTCATGGTTGGTGCGGCCTGGCAAATGGGGCTTGTCGTGCTTCTTATGCTAGTCCTGGTGGTCCTGGCCTATGTTTTTCTGCACCGCTGGTCTATTCCTGTCACCTGGCCCTGGGTGATGAGCTATGCAGTACTTATCGTCGCTGTTTCTGAGGCCATCTATATCGCCAGTAAACTCATTGATAAACAGATACCCATACACATTGAGATATTGCTGCCTGCCTTTGTCCTGGGTACCATCATGAAACGCCCTGAAGGAGCCGATCCTCACCTGGATGATTCCCGGGAGGGTCATCTGGAAGGACCTGAGGACCCCTCAGAGCAACGGGCATCCAGTATCATCTCTGCCGGTTTTATCTTCCTGGTAGGGCTGAACATGCCCCAGGTGATTGGTACTTCCGCCATAGCTGACGGACCCCAACTGAGTTCCGGCATGATTACCTTCCACGTCATTGTTGTTACGATCATATCAAATATTGGAAAAATGTTCCCCGCCTTTGTATACAAGAATGAAGCTCATTGGAAAGAAAGATTAGCCCTGGCCATTGGTATGTGGCCCAGGGGTGAAGTTGGAGCAGGCATACTGGTTCTAGCCCTTGGCTATGGCATTGGTGGTGATATGATGACGGTGGCTGCCCTTAGCCTGGTGGTCAACTTGTTGCTCACGGGTGTATTCATCTGGATGGTGAAAGCCCTGATCAGTTCTGTGCCAAAACATATTAACTCTAACTAGATCGAGAATTTTATGCGTGTATACCTTGTCCTGATAATAATAATCCTGAGTGGGAGTAAACTTATGGCCCTTGAAGAAGCAAAATATGAGCTTGTCTTGAAGGATGGCAATTTCGAAATACGTGAGTATCAATCCTACCTCTTGGCTGAGGTCAGGTTGGAGGGCAATATGGAGAATGTGGGGAGTCAAGCATTTAGACCCCTATTCTCCTATATCACCGGTGCCAATAAATCTCAAACAAAGATTGCCATGACAGCGCCTGTCTCACAGGAATCAGGAAGTGAGACAATCAAAATGACCACCCCTGTCTCACAGGAAAGAGATAAGGATCAGTGGCTCGTTAGTTTTATGATGCCAGCAACTTATACACTTGAGACTATCCCTTTACCTGAAGATCCCAGGGTGACCATTCGCATGGTTCCGGCACGACAAATGGCCGTGATCCGATATTCCGGGTTTTGGAGTGAGTCGAACTATATGCAACATAAAACCAAACTGGAAACCTGGTTAAGCACTCAAAAACTCACGACTGCTGGGGATCCGATCCTGGCACGCTTCAACGCTCCCTTTACACCCTGGTTTTTGCGACGAAATGAGATCCAGATTCCATTAACAACATTGAGCACACCATAAGACATAAGGGGTCGGAGAAGTGGGTATTTATCAACTGAAACGGGAGCAAATCATTCATGGTTCTTTGGATGAGGTCTGGGAATTTATTTCTGATCCGCGGAACCTGAAACGGATCACCCCTGATTCTATGGGCTTTCAGGTCACCACTAAGGATTTGCCAGACAAAATGTATTCAGGGATGATCATCACATATCGAGTGTCCCCTCTACTTGGTATTCCAACGATCTGGGTGACTGAAATAACCCACGTCGAAGAGAAAAAATATTTTGTGGATGAACAAAGGGTGGGGCCCTATAAAATGTGGCATCACCAGCATTTTTTAGAGTCTGTGGACAAAGGGGTAAAAATGACGGATATCATCAGCTATCGACCTCCATTTGCCATAATTGGTACTATTGCAAACCAATTGATTATCAAGAGAAAACTCAAAGAGATTTTTGATCACCGATCAGAGGCCTTAAGCTCAATTTTCCCTGGATAAGGACTTGAACGAGTGTCCGTCACCAAAAAGTCACCATTTTGATAGCTTTGTAGACATAGTCTGTATAAACGCAGGGAGATAATATTGACAAAGCTAATCCTGACAAATAAATCACAATTATCCTGTGGTCGATAAAATGAAAAATGCCTCATATGAGGCATTTTTCATTTGTTATTTAGAGGTGGATTATTTCAGAACGAAGTCATATCCCACCAATTGAGATCCAGAGCTGAGGTCAGTTGAAGTATAACTCGTATCCGATTCAAGTTCAAAAGCCATGGCCGAAAGATCGTAACTTCCTTGCAGCAAGACAAACTTGTAAGATCCGGCAGTATTGCTAATGGTGGTGGTCGTGTCAGTACCTGAGATAGCCTGAACAACAACATCCTCCATTCCAGTGCCAAGGGAATCAGAGACTGTTCCCGCAATGGTCCCTGAAAGCACGCTTTTAAAAACCTTAAAGGTCGGTCTCATGCTATAGCGATCCTGATTAGGATGTTTATTTATGGATTTTGAAGCATCAAAATCCAGATAGATCTCAATGATCTCATCTTCTACGACGGAGAAATGAAGATTCAGCTTTACACCTGACTGGCTGCCACTCGGTACCTTCAGATCGTATGATGTCCCATCCACAACGATAGCTGAACTATCTCCAAGGAGGAGTCGTAATTGTGAGTATTGTCCAACTTCTAGATCTTCTTCAAGTAAGGTAGCCATGTGACCATTTACTAATTCCAGGAAATCTATCGTTGTATCAGCTTCACTCAGAATTGTCCAGCCTTCTGTTGAATCTGCTGAACTATCCGCATCAGCACGATGCACACTCACTTGAATAATGTTTAGATAGATATGTTCAACGTCCCCCTGAAAGGGGGCATCGAAAGCTTGGATCATAATCGATCCGGTCCCAGTATCCTCTGGATTGGATTCACACCCAATAAATGTTAAGAGCAAACCCATGATTATCATCCCAAAATATTTTTTCATTTTTCACACTCCTTTTCTTTAATTGTTACAAGGTACCCGACAATTATCCCTTCACTGTGATACATAACACAATTACTTAAAATACAGTAACTTAAAAGAGAGAATAAGCTGGGGATTCTTCGCCGTTTGCGGCCACTCTCCTCCAGCCTGCTTTGGAGGGATTCGAGCTTCAGGGCACAGCACCTGTCAGCTTACTTTCTATTTCTTTTATATGATATTATCTCTGTAATGCTTGGATTTGATTAAGCGGGATCCACCCCATCAGAAGTGTTTATTCAACAGCTCTGACAGGATGGATTGCTTACTATGCAGGAGTTTACATCTAAAAGAAGTAGCGAAAACCGATGGCAGCGTCCACACCGAACGTACTTGAGGGTACGACCTGAAGGGTTGGAGCAAGCTCTACAAATACATCCAGGGGTGTTTGATGCGGTTGCCAGGCCAGTCCCAGCACGCCCCTTATGGCCAATGATCCATCATCACCGTCCCCACCGATGAATTTGCCACCAAAACCATAATAGAGCGGCAATTTTTCAGTCGTTTGTATGGCATTGAAAGCATGCCTGAGATAATCAATATGAATATGGATTTTCGTCGCCTGTTCGCCATTATTAAGATTCCGGACAGACCATCCCAGACCCATATCAAAAGCGGTTACCGATGAGGTCCATAATTTCGCACTCAGACCGGTTGGTTCCCCAATGATCAGACCCAGGCCTAAATGTCGCTGCTGTGCAACAACTTGATTAACTGCGACAAGCAGAAAAAATGCTATCGCCAGATGAGTGAGTTTTTTCATGTAAAGATTCCTTTTGTTAATGGCTGAGCCATGATTGATAATTGAAAAATGAGTTCATTGAACTTGATGAACATTTTAGAGACTCCGTGTTTAGTTGTTCCCATGAATCAAGTCTTCGCAACGGTTTCAAAGAGTACTCGCATGTTTGCCCGTGCTTCTTTCGAACCGAGATCAGTCGGGTCGACTTCAAAGGCAGCCGGCTTAGTGCGGCCATAACCAATAACTGTAAGCCTCTCGGCTTCGATACCCCACTTCAGCAGGTAATCAAGAACAGCTTCCGCCCTATTTTCGCTTAGAATTTGATTTTCTTCCACAGTACCACTGGCAGATGTACATCCAGCTATACGCACATGGAGTGCAGGATTCGATTTTAGTGTCTCTACATTTGCATCCAGGGTTTTCAAGATGTCTGTACTTAGCCTCGCCTGATTGAAAGCAAAGTGAATATCGCTAAAAACGATGTATCTCTCTATTATTGTTACTACCGGGACAGGGGGCACAGCGGGTGTCAGAGCTACAAGCGGCACTGATACCATGGTTTTCAACTCGCTTGAGTTTATATCAGACAATTCCTGTGGAGGATATTTTGTAAAAATCATCAGCAATAGGATCAAAATGATAACACTCGAAAGGGTAGTAATCAGAATAAGCAGTTTGCGCTGTGAGGAGTGGTGCTTCTCACGCCATTTCTTTTCCGTCTTTCTCTCCGCTTCATATTCTGCCATAAATTCAACGACACCTGGATCGCCACGATCCTCGTAAAGAGCGTTCACTTTCTTATTGATGATTTTATTCTCATCCTTCAGGTCTTGCTCGATCATCTCTTCCGTCTCCCAGCCATTGCGTCGGGCATTTCCTTCACAATCGCTTTTATTCACGTAACCTTCGGAAGCGGAACCAACAATGTTCCCATTCGGCGCCGTACGTCGCCAGCGCCATTGACCCTGGTTATCTTTATAGAATCCCCATGTGTCATTCATTTTTTATTCCTTTCACTCTCCATTGCCCGGGAAAGCCAAGAAGTCTCTCTAATCCCGGATTCTAGCTTGTTAATCATGTGAATAATTCATGGGGCAAGCTTTTATCTGCTTTTCCCGATTCATGTGATACATCAGCATCAACGAGGATATGCCTATTCGATGTGCTATTGTCAGACAGTTCTAGCTCAGGGTCATTTTTGAATAATGTGAGGATGAGAACAATGAGTATGAGACCCAAAAAGATCGCGATCAACCTGATCAGGTTTTGCTGGATGAAGAATTTCGACACGCACCCGGCCTTTTCTGAATTGTGATCCACCTCAGGCTCATTGATTGATGAAACAAGACTTGGAGAATCAGCTTCCACATTGGGCTCGCTGGTCTTCTGGCTTAGTTTGTCCACCACGTCTTGCTCAACCGTATCCATTGTTCCCCGGCCGTTGTATTGGGCATTCGCCTCACAATCAGCTTTATTTTTATATCCCCTGGGACTTGCGCCGACCACCTCGCCAGTTGGCGATATGCGCCGCCAGCGCCAATTGCGTAAATTGTTTATTGAGATTTCCCAGGTATCATTCATCTTGTTTACCTTTTGTGATCCAATATCCTCCAGGCAGAGGGCTTTTGGCTCCCCCTACCTGGTTCTGTTTATGGGAGGATGAATCTGGAGTTCTCAAGTAAGCTGTTCCTCTACCAGGGGTGGATGACGACTTCAACGCGTCGGTTATTGGAACGGCCTAACTCAGTCTCATTGCTGGAGATGGGTTTGCTTTCGCCATAGCCGATGGCCACAACACTGGTTTCAGCTAGCTTGGTATTCGCCAGAATATATTGTTTTACAGCTTCTGCGCGTTCCGCTGACAGGGTGAGATTCTGCTCATCACTTCCCCATGAATCCGTATAGCCTGTAACAGTAATCGTGGATCCCTCGAAGGTATTAATGGCATCACGTACCTTGGTGAGCAATGCAAACGATTTTTTCTCAATCGTTGCCTCGTTACTTGGAAATTCCAGGCCCACCAGACGGATAATAACGTCATCATTCTCGCGCAAAACGCGGGCTTCATTCTTATCGAATGAGCGCTCCACTGTCTTATAGAGCTCACGTACTTTGACCTGAGCTGCCAATTGATTTTCCAGAGACAATTTCTGCTCTGCCTGACTACCCAGCAATTTTGTCATGTCTGACTTCTCCTGATCTTTCCTACCCAGCAACTGAGTCATTGCTGATTTTTCCTGATCTTTCCTGCCTAACAATTTCGCCATTGCCGACTTTTGCTCTTGTTCCTGATCACCCATCATCTGCACCAGTTCGGCGATCCTGGCTTGCAGCAGCCGTGACTCTTTGACATACCAATTGAGTTCCTGACTAATCCGTCTAATACTGTCCTGGTTGGCAGCGATATAGGCAATTATCCGCTTGGTTGGTTCAGCAAAACCCTCTTCAAATGATGCCAATTGTCCAGTTTGCTCTGAAATTTTTTGGATAGGTATTTCTGCAGCTAACAGGAGTTCTTCCCAGGTTTGCTTGTTTTGTTTCGCCCTTTTTATCACCGCTGCCAGGTAGATAGCATGATTGACATCGTGATTGGATCTAAATGCCAGACTGCGAGCCATATCGATATCATAACGATTCTCATTCAGCTCTTTTTCCGCCTGCTTCAAAAGGCTGGCTGCCTGCGCCAGAGTCCTTGGCGCATTGTTTTTTACTCCAAGCTCATCTGCCTTTTTTAGCAATTTCTTGGTTTCGGTGAGGTAGCGCACTTTGATGGCATCAAGTTCCGCTTCACGGTACAAAACGTCTGCTTCATGGGCTTTCTTTTTAGCTTCAGTGATGTTATTGTCTTCAAGGTAGCGAGTAGCCTCACTGAACTTGTTTTCTGCTTCCTGCCATTTTTCTGGTGAATACTTGGCTGATTCAGATCTCATGGCATCCTGACGTGCTTTTATCGAATTCGGGTAGGCGATCTCAGCCATTTTCACATAATGAATCGCTCGTTTAAACGCAGTATTTGATTTGCTCAGATTTTTGCGGATATCTCCCATGTTTTGCTCTTTTATCAGATCAGCCTGAGCTTTTTTTATGAATTCAACCCCCTGAGCATAATTCGCTGGAGCCAAAACATCTGCGTGGACTGCTTTTGCCTCCTGCCATGTTTTTTTGGCGTCATTGACCAGATTGGCCTTTACCTGAGGACTGATAGGACCGGTTGATTTAGGTGGCGGCGAAGCGCATCCCATGAATATTATGGTCGAGTACGCCAGGGCCATTACCAGGACGAGTTTGTTAAGATGTCGTAATTGAAACATGTTTTTCTCCTTTTCTAATTGTTAAGCCAAGTATGGAAATCATTTTAAATACAGCATCCGTCTCACTGAGACAGAGGACCCAGCCTCTAAACGATAGAAGTAGATGCCACTGGCATAATTCCGGGCATCCCAGGCAAGCTGATAGTCACCGGCGTTTTGCACACCATCGACCAGGACACTTACCTCCTGCCCCAACATATCTGTTACAGCCAATTTCACCTGGCTGGTGACCGGTAGTTGGTACTTGATCGTGGTTGAAGGGTTAAAGGGATTTGGAAAATTCTGTGAAAGAACCGCCACTTCTGGCAGCATCTCATCATTATCTACAGAAGTCGTCACCAAGCTAGGTCTTGTCACCGTACTGCCCTCGATGGTAACAGCGGCGATCCTTGCTAGTGCACGGCCATTCAAGGTGGCGCCCGTATTCATGGAAATTGACTGGTCAGCCAGGATGGTCCCCTGAAAAACACACGTGGTTCCAAGGGTTGCTGAGGTTCCGACCTGCCAGAAGATATTGGCGGGTAAAGCACCACCGGCCAGAATTACCTGGATGCCATTAGCCACGATCATCTCGGATGCGATCTGAAAGATCCAGACATCTGTGTCGCTGCCTGTAAGGGTCAGATCTGAGCCGCTTATGGCAAGCGAACTGGTAAACTTATACAGACCTGCAATGAGCGTCATGCCACCGATATCGCCAGCTCCGGGATCCAAAAAGACTCCCACTGGGATAGGCGTACGACCTGCGGCATCATTATAGGCAATAGTGATGTCGCCCTTGGCCGTGGTTAGCATGCTTGCTGACGCGACTGAACCTGCTGGACCTGTCTCGTCGACTGTGTAAACAATTCCTGTTACTTCCGCAGCACCAAAGCCAGTGATATTTGCTCCGGCAGCTGGACTCAAACCAATATCACCTGTTACAGCTGAATTGGGAACGTTTGAGACCAGAGATCCTGCTAGAATTGCAAAATTAGCGGTGGAACCTAGATTCACGGGTTGCAGGGGTTGAGCAATTCCAACTGATAGCAGTAGTAAAACCGCCATGACGCCCTTCAACCAGACACCTTGCGAACGCGTGGACTGACTAGAGGGTTTTGAATAAGCGATTATCTTGTTTTTCATTATAATTCCTTAAGATCTATGATCTTTGAGTTCTATTTCTCTTATTTGACGAGAATCATCTGTTTCACTGAAACAAAGCTTCCAGCGTGTAAACGATAGAAATAGGTGCCACTGGGATAATTCCGGGCATCCCATTCGATCTGATGACTCCCGGCATGTTGCTCATCGTTCACCAACACAGCAAGCTCGCGGCCCATCATATCAGTGATGGTCAGCGTAACGTGGCTACTGACTGGCAGCTGATAATTGATCGTAGTTGCCGGGTTAAAGGGATTTGGGAAGTTCTGTGAAAGCTGATACGCGCCTGGCATGATCTCATCATCATCAACAGAAACGTACACGTACCCAGGCACAGTGATTGTACTGCCTTCGATGGTGACTGCGGCAATACTTGCCAATAATCGGCCTTCAACACTTGCACCGGTTGCCAGGGAGATGGATTGATCGGCGATGATGGTTCCCTTGAAATCACAAGTGGTTCCCAGGCTTGCCGACGTTCCGACCTGCCAAAAAATATTAGCAGCCTGTGCACCTCCGGCGAGTATGATGTGGACACCATTCTCTACCGTAAGGGTGGTGGCAATCTGAAAGATCCAGACATCGGTGGAACTTCCGGTTAGAGTGACATCGCCCTGGATGGAGGCCAATACACCACTGGTGAACTTATAAAGTCCAGGAACCAGGGTCAGTCCGCCAATATTTCCAGATCCGGGATTTAAAAAGGTTCCCGCCGGGACGGGTGTACGGTTGGCCGCATCCGTGTAGGCAATGGTTAGATCACCCTGTGCAGTGGTCAGAAATGAAGCCACAGCTACCGATCCAGCCGGACCGGACGCATCGGTGGTGAAAATATTTCCAGTTACTTCAGTGGGACCAAAACCGGTAATATTACCGCCTGTGGCCGGACTTAATCCAATATCTCCGGTGATTGCGGAGGTGGGAACATTTGATACCAGCGATGCTGCCAGAATGGCGAAATTAACGGTGGATCCCAGATTCACGGGTTGCAGGGGTTGAGCGATGACAACAGATAGCAGTACTAATAGCGCCATGACGCCCTTCAACCAGACACCTTGCGAATGCGCGGACTGACTAGAGGGTTTTGAATAAGCGATTATCTTGTTTTTCATTATAATTCCTTAAGATCTATGATCTTTGAGTTCTTTTCTCTTATTTGACAAGAATCATTCGTTTCACTGAAACAAAGCTTTCAGCGTGTAAACGGTAGAAATAGGTGCCACTGGGATAATTCCGGGCATCCCATTCAATCTGATGACTCCCAGCACCTTGCACATCGTTCACCAACACAGCAAGCTCACGACCCAACATATCTGTGATAGTCAGCGTAACGTGGCTGCTCGCAGGCAGTTGGTAATTGATCGTGGTTGCAGGGTTAAAGGGGTTTGGATAATTTTGTGAAAGAACCGCCACTTCTGGCAGCATCTCATCATCATCAACAGCAACGTACACGAAACCAGGTGCAGTAATTGTACTTATTTCGATGGTGACTGCAGCAATACTTGCCAGTGCACGACCATCAAGTGTGGCCCCTGTACTCAGGGAAATTGACTGGTCAGCGATAATGGTTCCCTTAAAAACGGAGGTAGATCCAAGCGTGGCGGATGTCCCAACTTGCCAGAAAATGTTGGCGGGTAAGGCACCTCCAGCAAGAATTACCTGGATGGCATCCGCTACCACAAGATTTTCTGTGATCTGGAAGATCCAGACATCCGTGTCACTGCCAGTGAGTGTGAGATCGGACCCGCTTATGGAAAGGGTGCCGGTAAACTTGTACAGCCCGGGACCCAGGGTCAGGCCACCAATTTCGCCAGCCAGAGTATCTAAAAATGTTCCTGCCGGGATCGGTACCCGGCCTTTGGCATCATTATAGGCAATGGTCAGATCGCCCTTGGCCGCTGTTAACATGGCTGCGGCGGTAACTGATCCGGCAGGTCCAGTGGCATCTGCAGTATAAATAGTCCCGGACACTTCGGCTAAACCAAATCCGGAGATATAACTACCGGCTGCTGGACTCACGCCAACATCGCCAGTAACGGCTGAGGTTGGCACGTTTGACACCAAAGATCCCGCTAGAATTGCAAAATTAGCGGTGGATCCCAGATTCACGGGTTCCAGGGGTTGAGCAATTCCAACTGATAGCAGTAGTAAAACCGCCATGACGCCCTTCAACCAGACACCTTGCGAACGCGTGGACTGACTAGAGGGTTTTGAATAAGCGATTATCTTGTTTTTCATTATAATTCCTTAAGATCTATGATCTTTGGGTTCTATTTCTCTTATTTGACGAGAATCATCTGTTTCACTGAAACAAAGCTTCCAGCGTGTAAACGATAGAAATAGGTGCCACTGGGATAATTCCGGGCATCCCATTCGATCTGATGACTCCCAGCATGTTGCACATCGTTCACCAACACAGCAAGCTCACGACCCAACATATCTGTGATGGTCAGCGTAACCTGACTGCTGACGGGCAGTTGGTAATTGATCGTGGTTGCCGGGTTAAAGGGATTTGGATAATTCTGTGAAAGAACCGCCACTTCTGGTAGCATCTCATCATCATCAACTGAAACGTATATGTAGTCAGGTGCAGTAATTGTAGTTCCCTCGATAGTGACTGCGCCAGTACTTGCCAGTGCACGGCCATTCAAGGTTGCACCTGTATTCAAGGATATTGACTGGTCAGCGATGATCGTTCCCTGGAAAACACATGTGGTTCCAAGGGTTGCTGAGGTCCCCACCTGCCAGAAGATGTTGGCGGGTAAAGCACCACCGGCAAGAATTACCTGGATGCCACTGGCCACGGACAGATCGGCTCCGATCTGAAAGATCCAGACATCTGTGGCGCTGCCTGTGAGTGTGAGATCTGAACCGCTTATGGCAAGCGTACTACTAAACTTATACAGACCTGCAATAAGCGTCATGCCACCAATGTTGCCAGCTCCAGGATCTAAATAGACGCCCTCGGGGACAGGCATACGACCTGCGGCGTCATTAAAGGCAATGGTTATGTCGCCCTTGGCAGCTAATAGCAGGGTTGCTGCTGGGACTGAAGCTGCAGGACCAGTGGCGTCCACGGTGAAAACATTTCCAGTTATTTCAGCGGCACCAAAGCCAGTGATATTGGCTCCAGCAGCTGGACTCACACCAATATCACCAGTCACAGCTGAGTTGGGGACATTTGAGACCAGCGAGCCAGCTAGAATGGCAAAATTAGTGGTGGAGCCCAGATTCACGGGTTCCAGGGTTTGTGCCATGCTTAAGGCGGGAGTAAGCAACAACAGGATCATTGCGAGGCTCAGCATGCCACCTAGATAGGCGGTAGTCTTGATTAAAATATTTCTTTGCGTTTTCATTGTATCCTCTTTCTCTTTAGTAATCTTTATTTCAAGTAACGATTTTTTCATGATTTCCTTTTCTTTCCTTAGGGCTACGGTGCACTGTGTACCTCATCAGCCTCTGTTTTGGGGGCTTCAAGTGGTATCGGACCTCCCCTGAGGAGATTCAGTATGGTCTGACTAGAAGGTGTCTCAAAACGCAATCGCCGTAAACCCAATCGATATAAATAAGCGTAATGAGAGTCGGCCTCCAGCGTAACAATATTTAGTTGAGGATGCCCCAGGAATAACAAATTGCAGATTCTGGGCGCTCCGTTCGCTTTGATTGGGGTGATGAGGACTGCATCTACGTCAGTGTCACTTGCAGCAGCCAAAAGTTTCAGGGGGTCAGTGACTTGTCCAACAATCTCCATGTCAAGCTGACTCACAATTAATTTACGAATCACATCAGAAAGCAATTTTGGTCTGCTTGATACAAGAATTTTTATTTTTGCCATGTGCTCCTCGTCCTTCCAGCTGATATCAAAAAACCGAGGCGAGATGGTTTACCCACCTCACCCCGAGTTTTCATTTTATTGCGGTACTACTATGGTATTCTGATCAAGTGATATCTGTCCAGCGGCGGCACCTTGAATCAGGGCCCGACCGTCCAGACGTGCGCCTGTCAGCAGCGAGATGGATGTACTGGCGATGAGCGTGCCCTTCATCTTGCTGTTCGTTCCCAGCGTAATGGCAGATCCAGCTACCCAATAAATATTTTTCGCCTTGGCACTGCCTGTTAAAACAACCTCACTGGTCGCTTCGGTTGTGATGGAGGTGGCACTACGAATAACGAAGATGGCATTGGCATCACCCTGGGCGTCCAAATACAGGAAACCACCAGGAGAAATTTCGATGGAGCTTCCGGAATTATACAGGCCAGGTGTAAATGTCAGACCATTGAGATTTCCTTCGGCGGGTGTGGGTGTGCCGCGGACAGCTGCTACCGCATTGAGATAGGCTGCTTCAGCATCATTTTTTGCGGCGATCAGCATGGCTGGTACCGGTGCAGCATCATCAGAAGCATAGATCGTCCCTGAAACTTCTGGGGCGGTCAAGCCAGAGATTGAGGACCTGACGCCGGGAGTGATTCCAACGTCACCGGTAATCGAGGACGTGGGGATATTGGTGATATCGCTGCTGGAAATTAGGGCAAACTGTGAGGCGGTTCCGAGTGGTACTACTTCTTGAACAACAGTACTCACCTTAAAGAAATTTGCCACGACAGTCATGTCGGCAGAAATTGCAAATGTGTAACTTGAACTTGTTCCCACAATGGTGCCGTTCGCGACCCAGTTGGTGAAAGTATAGCCTTCATTTGGAACTGCGGTCAATGTAACGGAGGAGGCATCATCATATCCTCCAGCACCTGCTGTCGCACCACCCGCTGCGGGCAATGAGCTGATTGTCACCATATAGGTGTCCCCATTGGGCTCAGTAGCCGTATCGTCATTGTCGCATCCCACCATTCCGATAACCAGGAGCAATGACAGTAGCCCTCGTTTTGATATCTCTCTTAAAATTTTCATCTTGGTATCCTTGTCTCATAAACGTTTCAAGGCCCATCTACGATGGACATGCTTATAATAGAGATACCACTAGGGATTCCTATGGACCCAGGGGTTCAATTAGGGACTAGGGAGGGTCTGATTCTTTTGGGGGACCTAAAGCAGTTTTAGGCCGATGAGTCTAGTACTTCTGGGGATTTTGGATTTAGCTTTTTGGTTTTAAAAGGTTTTTCTTACGTGCGTATTGTATGGCCTCGAGACGATTATGCAACTGTAGTTTATCAAGAATGTTATGGATATGATTTTTAACGGTTTGGACTTCAATAAACAATTCAGTGGCAACTTCCTTGTTGGACATCCCCATGGCAACCTTGTTAATGACTTCCAGCTCACGCGTTGTCAGTTGAATATCAGGATCCGGAACCTCACGCCCTGACAATTCGGCTACCCGGGAGAAGAGTGATTTTGCCATTTGGGGAGAGCAAAAGGATTCACCGCGATACGCGGCTCGAATGGTATTAACCAGGGTATCGAAGGACTGTGCTTTGAGCATATAGCCAGAAGCTCCGGCTTCGATGCAGCCCATGATCTCTTCAGTCAGATCCGGCATACCCAGGATAATTATCTTAAGCTCAGGGTAAGACTGGTGCAAGACCTGAGTGACTTCAATTCCGTCACGATCCGGCAGGCCAATATCAATGATGGCCACATCGGGTCTCAACTCCTCAATTTGTTGTATAGCACTCTCGCCCGTGTCGGCGGACCCGCAAACGACAAAATCAGGGACTTCGTCCAGCATGGAGACCAAACCCTGCCTGAGCAGGCGGTTGTCATCTACGATAAAGATACTAATGGGTTTAGCCATTGGTCTCAGCTTTCACTATGTCTGTGTACAATATTAAGGTTAACGGGCTCATTTTGCATAAATCTCTATAGATGTCAAATATAATATTCTTGTAATTATATGCTATATCTATATCTATATCTATATCTATATCTATATCTATATCTATATCAAAATGGCACGAATTTCAAGTCGCTGAAGCATTCTGGCGGCAGGTTTGCTCAGCTTGAATGCCTATGTGGTTTCACCAGAATCGGAGTATTGAGATCACTGTCCATCGGCTCGATGCAAAGCATCCTGAAGGATCGGGCACAGCGCCTTTTAAATCGATGTGATCCATTGGGAGAAGTGTCTAGAAATGGCCACCCACGGTGAAATAAACAAAACTGTTCTTGAAGTGCTTATTCAGGATTAAATCACTGTCACCTCGACTATAGGTCAACTCAATCGGTCCAATGACCGAGTCATAAAGGATTCCCACACCCATCCCCTGGATAAACCTCACGGTTGCTGGGTAAAATGTCTCCCCATTTAGCCAGTTGAAATTGGGTGCAATATTATAGATGGCAGTTACAAAAGTCTGATCATTCAATTGATAGCGATAATCCATTCTAAAATTTGCCACTCTGGGCCAGCCCAATCTAAAATAGTCTACCCCAACAAAGCTGGCAGGTCCTCCGGTACGAAACCAGAGATAATTGAGCGATTCCACTCCAGCTGCTACCCCAAAGTGAGCTTTGAAGGCAACATTTGTGCTTGTAGAAGTCTGTTTGTAAATTTCAAATTTTGTTCGGACACGATTGTAGTTGAATTCGGAATTAAGATTGGTCGGACTCAATTCATAATTCGAGGTCCATTTCCATCCACTGACGGGTATGTGGCTTTGATCCAGATGATCTATATCCAGAGAAGCCGTTATGAGATTCAAGTTATTTTGCCATTCAGGCAAGCCTTGTTTACCAAATTCAGGGGCTATATCCAGAGCCACATTTTCGAGACCTACTTCAAGCTGCGTGGAATTGTTTAACCAAAATCCCACACCGAATTTGAATTTGTAATATATTTCATTGTAGAGTGCAATAGGTCCATTAAGGTCACTCACGAGTAAGGGTTCATTGGCAAAATCCGCCTGGACGAAGGGGTAAAATAAGAAGCCCTTTGACCCCTGAGGATATAATGCTTTTAGTTGAAAATGGCTCAAGCCCAAAAAATCCAGATAGCTTTGGAGTCTGAGTCCCCTGATCAGGGTATTTGCATTGATATAGCGTATATGTCCTACCACCTGGTCAAAATTATTATAGTGTATCCCCAGACTCAGCCTTTGATTGGGTTTTTCCTTGAGCTGAAGATTCAGGTTTATCTGATCTTTATTAAGTGGAACCACCTTATAGTTGACTGTTTCATAGTATCCAAGACTATACAACTCAGTGATCTTGGATTCGAGATAATTGATATCAAATTGATCACCGGGTTTTATCCCCATCATGTTGTAGAGATAGGTGAAGGAGAGTGACTCATTGCCATGGATATTAAAGCTAAAAATGACTGGCTTGCTAAATTCTTTTACGCGAAATTGAATGTAGAGCTCATCATTCTCTTTTAACTCAATGTCATAATCTACGCGACTAAACTGCCCACTTGCGCGCAATGCCCTTATTTTATCCTTAAGCTGGGTGTAGTTGAGGCTGTCACCTGGATTTACGTCCAGGGTTCTATAAATATATTGATAGGGTAGCGTTGTATTTCCTGAAATATTAACTTTCCGAACAAGGGAAAGTTCAAGCTTTGATTCGAATTTTGATACCTGTGTCGCAAGACCCAGGCTATCCATGAGTGCTATTAATTCGGGGAGTCTTGCCCGAGCTGCACGATAGCCTTCGTTGATAATATCATTCAGATTTTGTTTCGCGAAATCCACCTTGCTCAATTTTTCCAGATCTGGACTGATTAAAATATTTGCCAGTTTGATATTTGCTTCTTCTTTGATGTAGCCAGGGATAGTGATGGACTGTTCCAGGATGGAGATTAGATCTCCCAACTCTTCCTTGACCATTTTAGGCTGCCCCACATTTACCGCAATAACCAGCTCACTACCCATCTCTTTGGCAACATCGATAGGTAAATTATTGAGTAAACCACCGTCAATCAGGAGCGAGTCTCCCCATTCTACAGGTGAAAACAGACTGGGAATGGACATGGTGGATCTGAGGGCTTTGGACAAGGGTCCCCGTTTTAAAATAACTTCCCTGCCTGAGATCAAGTCTACGGCCACGCAACGAAAAGGAGTGGGCAAGGCATTGAAATCGACAACATGTTCGAAAGCAAAAGTCATTCGTGAAAGCAGAAGGGAGATATGTTGGCCACTGATCAATCCTGAAGGGGCAGTCGGGACATAACCTGAGAACCCAAACTCAAACTGATAGAGTCCACCATCGTATTTTTCCACATAGGAAACCATATCACGGGGGGGATCATCAGAAAGCATCTGTTCCCAATCAACAGATCTAATGAGATTTCCAATCTCGACGGCATCATATCCAATGGCGTATAGCCCCCCCACTACCCCACCCATGCTATTACCAACAATATAATCGATGGGTATTTTTAATGAATCGATCATGTGGAGAGTTCCGACGTGGGCAAATCCGCGGGCACCGCCTCCGGATAACACCAGACCTATTTTGGGTCGCCTATTCTTAGCGAGACCAATGCTCAACGAAACGCTGAGAATCATCATGTAAAGCATCAGTCGTTTCATTTAACCTTTCCCTCCGCTGCCAGTCCGGCATATTTGTTATATATCTGTCGTAGAGCTTAAGCTTGTTTGACTCAAGGACACAGTCCTTTCACCACTCGTGGCAGAAATGGTCTATACAGGTTTCTTTGTAGCCAACTTGTTCTGTGCCTTCCTGGACTTCTCCTGCTGTTTTTTCGAATCCTGTTTCTGGCTCTTGTCTTTATCCTTTTTTCCGCCTCTGTCACCCATGTTTTAGTCCTTTAACTTGCTGTTGTCATGCCCAAGAATGATTTCAACGCGGCGATTTTGACGCCTGCCTTCCTCGGTATCATTTTTGGCTATGGGCTGGTAGGGTCCATAACCGGCGATGGATAAACGTTCGGGATGGGCGTTGGGGAGACCCTCTATAAAGTGTAATACAGTTAGGGCACGCCAGGTAGACAGGTCCCAATTGGAATGGTACTTTGCTAGAAATTCCGCGGCAATAGCTTGATCATCCGTATGACCCACGATGAAAATTTCTCTGCTTGGATTGTGTTCAAGCACAGACCAGACTTTTTCCAGTACTTTTTTGCCTTTGTCTGTTAATTGGTAACTGCCAGAACTAAAGAGCAAGTCATTTGTAATCATAGTCCGGTTGCCCTCTACCTTGATCTCCGGAATCAGGGCAAGTTTTGCCAGAGCCTCCTGCAGTTCTACATCCTGCTCTGCCTTTTCTTTTGCAAGACCGTCCGCTTTGTTTCCCTGACCTTCCAACTGCCTGTGCAATCCGGCATTCAAGCTGAGCAAGCTATCGATCTTAGATTGTTGGTCTGCTACCATCTGCTGATTCCCGGCACAGGAGAACAAAAACAGCGAGCTGAGTAGAGCGAGAGCGATTAAATGTTTAGTTTTCATGTTAAATCCTTCATGTTTGGTTATTTAAGTATAAAATTATATCCCGAGAGATTGCTGCCGGCTGTCAAAGCGACATTTTGATAACTCGTGTCAGCTGCCAGTTCATATCCCATTGATGAAATATCATATGACCCTTCCAGGAGAATGAATTTGTATTGGCCGCTATCAGAGCTCAGCGTTGATGTCGTATCTCCAGCCATGATGGCCTGTACCACAATATCATCCAAACCTGTTCCAAGTGTATCAGTCACTGTACCAGAAATCGTCGCGGATAGTACACTCCTGAAGACTTTGAATGTAGGCTTCAAGGTGTAGCGATCCTGGTTGGAGTGCTTGTTGATGGATCGAGCAGCATCGAAGTCCAGATAGACCTCTGCAATCTGATCTTCTTCAATTGTGAATCCGAGTTTTAGTTTTACTCCAGATGAGCTACCACTTGGGACTTTCAGTTCATGACTGATTCCGTCGACAACGATGGAGGAACTATCACCGAGTAGGAGTCTTAACTGTGAGTAGTGGCCGGTTTCCAGATCTTCTTCTATAAGCTGGGCCATTTGACCATTTACCAGTTCAAGAAAATCAATCGTTGTATCAACCTCACTCAATATGATCCAACCTGACGTAGTATCAGAAGTGTCAGCATTTGATTTGTGTGCACTTACTTCAATGATATTCAGATAGATATGCTCCAAATCGCCTTGGAAGGGTGCATCGAATGCCTGTATTGACAGGGTACCGGTGGTATTATCATTTGTGCTTTCACATGCCATAAATGTGATAAGCATCCCCGCTAGCACTACTACTAAAAAAATTTTCATTTTAACCTTTTTCTTTCTTTGACTGTGGTGTTTGAAACCAGGACATTGGCTTCACCTGCAGTTCTATTGATTTTCTCATTTTTTTACCGCTGTCCTCCTCTAAAAGGATGTTCAATTATCCATCCACGATATTCATCGCATATATAGATTAGTCCGCACGGTAATCCAATGGACCCCCAGGTTCAATTAAGGTCTAGGGAGGGTCTAGCAAGATAACGGTACTAAGGGGGGCACCAGAATAATCACCCTTGTTTCCAGAACGAAGGGACTTGTTATGATGACAATTCTTCTCACACATGCAGATTAGGTTTTATTGCCTAGCGCTCAGAACCGGCTTGCCAATCGAAGCTGATCTTTGATAAGCGTAGATTGTTACTCCGGAACTTCATAAGATGTTTTAGCTATATGAGGACTGTGAAGGTGTCGGGCACCAATAAGTCACCACTTTGAATAAGCCCATTGAGACAAGACTTCTTGTGAACTTTTATTGGCAGATAGTGTGTTCGCTCACTGGTACTTGCTATGGAAGATTATTTTGAAGGAAGTTGAGTTACATATTTTTTGATATGCGCTAATTCATCTGATTTTCATAGAAACATTTGCTTACCCTGGATCGATGGGAGTATGAGGATAGAGTGCTTCACGATTCTGAAAAGACAAAATATCTGGTTTTTGAATAACACCCGCATCAAGGTTCACCGCCTGTCGAATGGTCTCACTTTTTTGCCAGCTCTCATAACCTTCCAACACAGTCTTCAAATGAACAATGAGGGCAGCAGAGATAGACCGTGAGGCACTTTCCCATAAATAGCTTGGTGTGTGATCGACCGCATAATAGTCGATCTTGCCAACCTTAAACATAGGATTTTTGAATGAGGTTGGTTTCGCAAAGGAGAAACCCATACCCTCGTCGCAGCTGACATCAATGATCAGGCTGCCTGGCTTGAGAGAAGCTATTTCATCTTCATCAACAAAAAGCAGAGGATGATCTGGCTCCTGGAGGGTTCCGTTTACAATGATTTCCGATTGATTGATCAAATTACTCAGGGGTTGTTCGCTTCCATCGTGCTCAACCAACAGCATGCGAGGTTCACCATCATTACCTTCACGAATACGGACATACTCACAATCAAGGACTTCTTCACGTACCTCATGATCAGGACGTTGAATGCAAATGGTAATATCCCTGAAACCACGCCTTTTAAGGGCGTATATGGCACCACGGCTGACAGCCCCGAAACTAAAGATGATCACCTTACGCTGGTTCCCATAGTGACCATCAATTCCCTTTAGTCGCAGAGCATGCAGTACAGCACAATAACCTGCCATTTCGTTATTTTTATAAAAAGTATGACGTCCTATTTGCCCCTCGGGAGTCCAAACAAACATATCTTCAAAGGCGATAAGTGTTTGCTTGCGATCGATAGCAGCCTGGGTATGCGCCCGTTGCTGGACACAATGGGGATAGCCCCAGAGGATTCCACCTTTCCGGAGTTCTTCGAAGTCCGCTAATACAGGTTTGGCAAGGATGACATTTCCGAGATCGGCCAACAGTTCATGGCGTGGAGCAACGCCGCCAGTTTGATCAGATATTTCTGAATCGCTAAGACCAAAAGGGATTCCATAACCTTCTTCAAATATCAGCTGACGGCGAATTTGTTCTGGAAGTCGCACGAGATGATCGGGGTGGATGGGCATACGTCGTTCATCTTCTTTTCTTGAAGTTCCAATGACTCCAAATTTTAACAAATCCAAATGGTTTCCCTCTTTTCATAGAACTTACGTTTATAATTTTAAAGCATTTATAGTTGTTCAAGGTAGTTATTTAATACGGATAAGCAAATTCACTCAATAAATGGTTATTCCGGAAGTTTCGGACAGTCATTCCGGAAAGTTTCGGACACCCTGTTCGCCCCTGTTCAGGTCGAGCTAGTTTAAGGCGGGGTGTCCGAGAGACCTACCCTGTTTTTGAGCTTTCTCATCGTATCTCCTTCCAGTTCTAGTCTGTGAGCATTGTGAATGACTCTATCCATTATGGCATCAGCCAGAGTCGGATTTTTAAAGATGCTGTACCATTCCTTCACTGCTAATTGACTGGTTAAAATATGGCTGGCATTACCAGATCGTTCTTCTATTATTTCTAACAGTTCCTGAGCCTGTGGTGTGGTGAGAGATGAAAGCCCGAAGTCATCTAGTATGAGCAGATCAAAGCGAGCCATTCGCTTTAACCACCTGGGGTAGGTTCCCTCAGCCCTGGCCAAAGCCACATCATCTATGAGGCGTGGTATTCTGGTGTAGTACACTGAGTATCCCGACATGATAGCCTGATTACCAAAGACACAGGCCAGATATGTTTTCCCTGCTCCGGTTGGTCCTGTGATAATGATATTCTGATGCTGTTGTATCCAGTTGTTTTGTATGAGACTTTTCACTGCTGATTTCTTGAGGTTACGATCTTCCCTATAATCAATATCCTCTGGGAAGACAGGCTTGAACTTCATTTGGGAAGCTCTCAGCATCCGCTTAGTCCTACGATTATTTCTATCCAGAACTTCTCTATCAATGAGATAAGTGATCCGTTCTTCGAAGCTCATATCAGCATACTGGTTAGGCTGCTCCATTTGTTCCAGAAGAGCCGCTTTCAAGCCGTTGAGCTTTAACTGTGAGATCTGATCAAGTGTGTGGTCTATCATATCATCCTCCTCACTGGTAGCACTGCTGGCCACGGACATTCTCATGGTGGCTGTCAGGGGGTGTCATCTCCAGTGGAGCTGTAGAGACTTGCTCATGGGACTTGTTTCGGAGGATATTCTCGAAGTTTTTTACAGTAAAAAGCTGAAGCTCCAGCATCCGTTTTGAAACCGCTTCAACTGTATCAGTATCTATGGATTTAGCCCGGTTCAGTATTCCCATACAACTGCGAAAGCCCATTTCGGGATGTGGCCGCTTTGCCATGATCTCTTCCATGAGTTTCCCTGTATGGTCACCGAACTTTCGCCCCCAGCTAATCATTCTAGAAGGTGTCCACTCCATTACAGCCCGGTGGGCACTTGCCATGTGCTCGGTCTGTGTGGCAGCGACTCCTTTACCTGGACCACGGGGGTGAACCGCAACCCTTTTGCTCTTATGATAGATTTCTACTGTGGTGGAAGTATAGCGGGCACCCACCACTTCTCCTACCAACTGGTAGGGTACACTGTAGTAGTCGCCCTCCAGCTGGATGTGATAATCAATATTTACTTTGCAATCTTTGAAGTCCCTGTAAAGGTATGTTCTAAGGGGTAAGGCTTTCAGGGCGGGTTGATCCAGTTCCTCAAATAGTTCCCGGCGGCTCTTATTTAGATGTCTCATCTTGCGGTTGTTTAAATCTTCCAGCAGCTCCCAGATAGCTTCATTGAGTTCGTGGAGATGGAAGAACTGTCTGTGCCTCAACTTGGCCAGGATCCAGCGCTGGACCAGCTTGACACTGAGCTCCGCTTTGGATTTATCTTTTGGTTTATACGGCCTGGCTGGCAGCACCACAGTACCATAGTGATCTGCCATGTCCTGATAGCTCTCATTGATGTCGGGGTCATACCGGTTAGCTCTGGTTACAGCTGATTTCAAGTTGTCGGGAACGAGCACCTTTGTCACACCGCCATAAAATTTAAATGCTCTGACGTGCGAGCTAATAAAGTCGTGTTTCTTCTGACTCATGCTGGCTTCAGCATAACTGTAACCACTGGCTCCCAGTGCTGCCACAAAGACTTCTGCTTTGCTGACCTCTCCTGTCTTTGGATCTATGATCTCTCGTGTTAAACCGGAATAATCCACGAACATCTTCTCTCCAGCTTTGTGTACCTGACGCATACTGACACTCACCTGCTTTGACCAAAGGCGGTAGTGTTCGCAGAACTGTGAGTAACCCAGACCCTCCGGATACTTTTCACGGTACTCTTCCCATAAGAGGGAGCGGGTCACATGTTTCTTCTTCAACTCGGTATTCATCTTGGCAAAGTCTGGTAGTGGGCGTGATGACCCTTTAGGCTTCTCACCAAACAAAGCGGTGTATATCTGATCATCATTCAGAGACTGGATCAACTCTAGCGTGAGGTCACTGGCCGCCCAGGCTTTGAGGTAATCGTTTATTGTTGATCGTGGCAAATTTAGAGCACTCTTGATCTCACGAACTGATAGATCAGTCTGTTCGCTCAGCTCTATTATCTTGCGGATGTGTTTCATTTTTAGTCTCCCTGCCCACCTCTGCGGTGGGCTGTTCATTGAGTGTTTTCTTCGCATTTATATCCTCTTGATTAAAAGAGAACATATTCACTCTGAACAGGAGTTTGGCAACCAGGATTAGTTCGCCGAGGGGTTTTTAAATATTATTCCGGTCTATACTCCGAAAGTGTCCGAAACTTTCCGGAATCACTGTCCGGTGAAAACCGGAATCACTGTCCGAAACTTTCCGGAATCGGTGTCCGAATGTCTCCGGATTTTCCACCCAGTATTGAGATGGGTAATGATAAGGTGAATTTAGTATTGGTTTATCGAAGAAACGATTGGTCATTGGTTCAGTCTCCAGTTCATTCACTTCAGGACACTATCAGTTACAAACAAAATGTCATCTTCTGCACACTACTGGTAGTGGGCAACAGTCTCATCATTACAATTCGCTCTGGATCATCAAACAAAACAGGAATTGTGATTCCACTTTCGCCATAGTAACACACTAGCGAGCGGATATTTGGTCCCCCACAGACCTTTCAGTAATGCAATGAATTTAGAAGGTACACAGGTTCAAACAAGGCGTGATAAATGGCTGGGGTGTGAAATCACGTGAAGAGGAATGTTACCTAATACCAATTTCCACTTACATGAAAGAAGGATTTCAGGAAACCGCTAAGGGATGTCTTGTGTCACTTCTAAGAAGCTCTTGGGCACTAGAGTCCCGCAGCAACGAAGAACTGTTCAAATGTATGGTAGTGTTTACTTAAAAAGCCTTTCCCCTCCTGAAGATTGTCTTTGTTGATTGGGGGATTAAATACCAGGCGGGGCTTGTTCAGAAGCAGCACTAGCTTTGGTTTGTCAAAGTCAATCTCTAATGAATCGATAAAATCGTATATCTCTGGATATGCATTCTTCAGCTTGTTTCTCTTAATATGTGAGACAATAAGCTTCATGAATGAATGGATGTCTTCGATGTACTCAACTTGATATATTTCAGAGAGGTACGCTATCCCATGACGTGTTCCCGGTACTACTGTGGCTACCTTTGCTGTGAAGTGAGGTGCGAAATATCTACATTTTTCAACCTTTGAGTTCTTCATGTAGTCGCAGAAATAGATATGGACTTTTAGGAAGCTGGTTGCTGCTGGGATGTGCCCAACTTCTCTAGCATAAATATCATATTGCTCTTCTGGCATGGCGAGTCCTCTATTCTCTAATGTTAGTTTAAAGTCTTCAGTAAATACCTTTATCTTTTGGCTGTCTGAGGCTGGTAGAGAATCAGCTATTTCCTGCCAAGTAATAATCTTTATTTTAGGATGTTTAACAAATCTATTATTTGTAATTCCAATAAGTTCAATCTCAGCATCAGGATAGTATCTTTTTGATTCTACAGCCTGAACATTTAGTTGGTCTATCGGATTATCATAATGTAGTTTCGCCTCAATAATTGTGATTTTAGCTTCAGATATAACAAAGATATCAACTCTTTGTGTTTCTATGTGTTTCTCTAATTGTACTTCAAGTATCTCATAAGTTTTAAGATTGAAGAGCTTTAGAATATTACTAACTCTTTGTGCAATCAGGTATCCTAGGAATGCTGTCAAACGTGTTTCTTTTGCTGTACTACTGAAGGCGCTTAAAAGGTCAGAGCTGTTCACACCAGCACGCATGATGATATTATTGTCACTCATTTTGATCGCCTTGGAATCCGGTCATCGCTATCTACCAATTCGTTCTGCAACTGTAATCGTTTTACTGCAATTGACCACAGGTTCGTTTTTGCAGGCTTCCTTTTCGCTACAATATCATGCACTAACTTACCCGGACCATTAAACACTTCTATACAAGTCCCCTCTGGCAGAATTTTAATTCCTAGATAGTAATCGGGTATATGATCACACGGAAATGTAAGTGAATCTTTTAGGGTGGTCTTTATCTGGACAAGTCTTCCAGCTGAGCAGATAGCATCATAGTGCCTCTCAAGCCCCGTAAATAATTGAACATCATACACAGATTCAGCTAGAACCTCTCCTAAATCTCCAACCAAGCGACCATCAAGAGTAAATCTCTTTTTCGGATATGCTTGTTGAAGAGCTACAACAATAACCTGCAATTGTTTGAGTGCATCAGGGATGGAGATTTTTGATGATCTATCGCGCGCGCTCCTGGGAGATCCGTCTGCACCGATTAAGGTGAGATCAGGGTGCATCTTCCTAAGCTCCTTCATGTGGGCGTCATACTGCTTTTTAAAGTCTCTTTTCATCTTCAATAGTAATACCTAGCAGAAAAAGGTAGATCTCTTGTGATCCCCCATGGATCCTTGCATTGATACTCCAAATTTAGAAGTATATGACTAGCATACAAGATGTGATAAAGAGTACCGGGCTCCGAACGTGTCATCCTGCGTGGATGATCTATCTCAGATATTCTACATGATATCCCTAATTTTAGGGCTCTAATAAGCGATTTTGCATCATCTAGTGCACACCCTTAGTTGGGAATAGCCCTAAAGGGTTGATTGATAGTGATTTATGGGATTGCACCAAGGGATTCATTGTCCCTTGATAGAATATTTAGCCAAAAGCTTAAAAACTGCAATTAGGGTCACAATCTCTGCATCATAATTCATTTAAACTTATCATGACTGTAAAAGCTTTGGCATTTGTTGATACGATCTTGTTGTGTTTTAGAAGATAGTTAGAGGGTATCCTAGGGATCGCACATATAGACAAATAGAATCGCATTTTGTCTCGGGTGAATACACAGGGAGTGTATCATTGGATGTTAATAATTCATGAAGGGTTAAACTTGGGCAAGTAATTCAAAATAGCGATCTCTTGACATCCCAGCAGTGCGTAATAGTCCACTGATAATATTTATATCTATATTTGTATATTCTGGGATTATTACCGGTCTCAACACACCATCTTTTTCCATAACATGATGGCTGCTTGCTTGACGAACTTGGGTAAAACCATCTTTCTCAAATAGTTTAACTAGTGTACGCCAGTGTTGTGGGGTTATGCGGGGCAATACGTTGAGACGGATTCAGAAGGGTTGAAAAAAGGTAATGGGATTCTGAATCGCTTCTCAACACTATCGGTAGCTGGAGTGCGCCGTGTAGCCTTTTCCGCTTGATGGGAAAAACCTGCTTCCTCCATTACCTGTTCTAAAACCCCCCGGGTGTAACATGATTCAAGAAATAGTCCAATCGCTTCTCTCAGATTAGCTTCTACTTCCTTTTTTGTGTCGCCTTGAGTCATTACGTCCAATGGTGGACAGCAACCTATATAATAATCTGCCTTTTTGGTAAACCTAACAGGCATCAATACTTCAAACTGTACCGTTGGTGACATCATACCCTCCTTGATGTGGTGCTTGCAATATTAATACCACGTACCCTTTCGTCCAACATAATTAATGTATGCTCCAATTCAAGATATTGTACACATTAACCATCATTACCATATACGCTAATATCGTACCAAAAGTTCATATCTTTAGATTTCACAGTAGGCGCAGTATTAGACATCCCAATTATTCTGTACACCTATCCTCTACACATAGCCGTGAAAATCCTTTATGATTACATCTTTTGAGCCAAAATGTATCACCAGATGCACATGCTATTTTTGGGATTATTGTAATTAACTGTGGGATAGGGTTTTACGAGATAACGCCGAGGGATCTACAATCCCTAGACTGACAATTGCTAGACGCCCAAGATCCCGCAGCCATTGAATTTGCTTAATAGCATGTAGTCTCTAACTTCTTGGCATAATACTCAGGAGGGGGTACTCCATGACGGAAAGAATAGCAATCCTAATCGACCTCGAGGGCATGAGTCACATATATAGGTCGGATGAGAAGCGATTCTTTAGCTCTGTGGATAAACTGCTCTCAATGGGGCTTCGGTTAGCCAACGCTTGTTCTGAAGGTGGGAACAATAGGTATTTTCTCCACCAGATGGGTGCAGATGGATTTCTAGCGGTGTCGTCCCATGGGTATAGAACAACATTCTCAATACCAGTATCATATGCAATTGTGTTAATGCAAATACTCCTGTTGGATAACGCCATCAGCAAATGTGGTATATCTCAAGGTGATTTTGGTGACATCCAAGGTTGTCTCCCTGAAACTGAAGCTGCTCAGGAGCATTTCAGACATGAAGTCCGAGCTAGCGCATTTATGACCAGATTAAATGTTATGGGGATGGCACTTCTAAACGCATACAATGCAGCTACTGCTCCACCTAGAGGTGGTAGACTTGTGGTTACTAGAGATCTAGAGGATTACCTACCAACTGATCTCTCTACTACTATTATCGATGATAAACACTTGAGCATTGATTGGATTCATAGCGATAGCGAGCTACTCGGGTCGTTGTATGCCGGCTTGGGAATGGATCGTCCTACAATAACCGATCTCGAGACAGCAATGAAGCGCTACATTGATCAGAATAAAGATTCACTGCCTGATGAATGGATAAATGGCACACTCAATTCAAACGGTTTAGATTAAGATACCAATATGATTCTGGATAATATTCTTGAGCTCCCACCAAATAGATTCATCCCTGCGATAAAGCTACTTTACAATGATGCACTGACGAAGTTCTCGGCAACCGCACCATTTGAACTTAAACGAGAGGAACTGAAAGAGATTGGAGGGATTCTCGATATCATCAATCGCTACTGCGCTGAATCTGATAGGGATCTACTCGAGGATAAACCCTTCCGTAACTTCTTAACGCAGCTCCCAATTTCGATTGTAGTGGAACTTGACGTCTTTACAGAATTACTCACTCACCCGAAATCTGGTTCTCAACTCAAAGCGTTTATTTCGAAGTATGAACACACAAAACCAGAATCCCTTATCATACTCATCAAGCGTGGACTTGTTGAAGCAGAGCAGTATTTCCACGATCAGATCTTCTTCGAGAGCCTATTCGAACTTGATAAGTCAGAAAAGGTTGATCAAGCCAAGGCGTTTTACATTGATCAATTAATCACCTACATAACCTCTCTTTCAGACACGGATTTCATGTCATTCATGAAAGACCGAACTGACTCCTTTAAAGGCAAGAAACTCACTGATAGAATATTCAATGAAGACAGATTGCATTCTTTTGTATCCAATGACTGGGATATCACCGTATTCCCAAAGAAACTGATCAAGGCAAACCAGGATCTTGTGATTGAGTATCTCAATAATCATACGGATGAGCCGGAAGTCTATGAACCACTATTAGATAAATTGAAGGGAGAAGCAGTTCTTCAATACTGTATCGAGCATGTCGTCGACTACAGCCAACTCACTGTAAGATCAGATGTAAAGAAGATTATTCAGCAGGATATGGAGAGGTTGCCATTCACACAATCACCTGACATCATTCTCCGTTTCATTGATGACCTGTACGAAATGAAGATGAGCAATGTCGAACAGTTCTTCAGCTCAACAGAGATCCCGAAATCTTTCAAACTCCTCGTAGCTCCACCTTCTGGCATCATCTTGCTTAAGAATAAGAGTGATTACGCGCGCTTTCTATACCTCGAAGGATTCATCAATAATGACGACCTCAAGACGTTTATACTCTATAACCTACTTCCATTGCTGAACCATAATCCTCCCAATATCGCCTATGCTGCATTTGTTCATATGTTATATGAAAGATTCGCTGAGGATCATTTCACTCTAGACAAGAGCTTAATGGATTTATTCCCTTCATGTGGTTCAGTGCATGGGCGACCGGATCTATCCTGTGAGGCGGTTTATTGGCAGAAGGCCGACATATTCCTCTGTCGTGGAAAACCGTGCAAACATCCGAAAGTAATTCCAGATACATCTCATAATCTATATAAGTACACCATGTTTGACTGGTTGAAACTTTACGGAATTGACTATCTGGTGCATGGAAAACCTAAAAAGGACGACTTTGCCCACAGGCTCGCAGGATATTTCAATAGGATAAAGGATATCGCAGACCGACTTGTGTGTTGGGAATGTGAGAGGCCGCTCATTCCAAACTTCAAATACGCAAGAACTAAGTACCGCGAATTTGATGTCCGTCAGAAACAGATGATTGAAAAGGATATGTCTGCTGCTTATAGAGTTACTGTCTTTCACTGTAATAATCCTGAGTGTGCAGAGCACAAAATTGATATTTACATCAGTCACTGCCTCGGGTTCAATTGTCCTAGTATTATTGACGCTCGTGAACTAACAAAGCGGTGTGACAATGGTCTCTACGTATGTGAAGAATGTGGATCATGTTGTAGCAAACATGCCGATCGATATAAACCGGGAAATAAGGAAAGCTTTGATAATAGGTTCGACGATATGATTCCACCAATCGAGGCTTATGACGATCTTTAGAATATTGATGTAATATTACGAAATTACCTTAACCGCCATCTTTTGCATCACCAGATGCACATGCTATTTGCAGGACTGTTGTAACTATCTGTGGGATATACTGTTACAAAATAACGCCGAGGGATTGGGAATCCCCTGGCTGTGTAACTACGTTTGCATAAACCTGGTTAATCTGACATATACTGCAAACGAAATTACAGATTCTATACAATATGACAGAACATTGAGATAAGGCTAATATTATTAGTACTATCTCTATTTACTGTCATATATTATGCCCGTAATATGACACAAACTCTAGTTAGCACTAATATTATTAGTACTATAACAATGTAACGTCATAGGGAGGTACTGCATGAATATAGAAGAGTATCTGACAAGGCATCCAGTATTTACCACGAACGAGTGGAAGGGATACCTGGCATCCAAGGGTAGCGAAAAGCAGAGTACACGCAAGAACCTGCTTGCATATCATAAGGACAAGGGGCGAATACTCCAGATAAGACGAGAACTCTATGCAACTGTACCAGCTGGGTCATCCGCTGAATCATTTCAGGTAGATCCATTTCTAGTGTCGGCGAAATTGAAGCCGGATGCTGTGTTGGCATTCCATACAGCCTTAGAATTCCACGGTAGGGCGTACTCTACATTTAAACGGCTGACATATACGTCGTCTAAGGAATCTGCTCCACTGAGATATCAATCCCATGAGTATGTGCGCGTATCAGAGCAACCAGCGTTCAAAAAGATGGTCACAGGGATCAAGACGGTATTACGCTCACACATAGACATCAGGGTAACGACCTTGGAAAGAACCTTAGTAGATGTATTGCACCGTCCTGATCTAGGCGGAAGTTGGGAAGAGATATGGCGTTCCTTAGGATCAGTTGAGTACTTTGACACAAACCAAGTGATCAAATACACAAAAGTATTGAAGAATGCGACGACGGCAGCCAAAGTTGGCTTCTTCCTTGATCAGCACAAAGATGCTCTTCTCTTAGACACTTCCTGGATAGCTCCATTACTCCGACTATCACCCAGGCAGCCGCACTACATGGATCGGTTGAATCGTAAGGACTGCAAGCTGGTCAAAAATTGGAATCTCATGGTCCCGAGCAAGATACTAAATAGAACCTGGGAAGAGCCAGCATGAGATTCTCAGCTGAGGAAGTTACATCCATTGCTAGTTTGACAGGTCATAGACCTGATTTTCTAGAGAAAGTACTCCAGTTGCTCCGTCTACTGAATGCGTTGAATTCTCATCCATTCCTCAAAGGCAAATGGGTACTCAAGGGTGGAACTGCCCTCAATGTATTTGCACTCGACCTACCTCGGTTGTCCGTTGACATTGATATTAATTATATCGGTGCGCTAGATCGTGATGGCATGTTGGCTGAGCGACCAAAGTTCGACCAAGCCATGCGAGCTGTGTTTGCTCGCGAGGGCTATACTGTGAGACGTGCTCCAGATGAACATGCTGGTGGCAAGTGGCGACTCCGATACCAAAGTTATACTGGCCAGGAGAGCAATCTCGAGGTTGACCTGAACTTGATACTTCGCCAACCGCTCTGGGACATTAAACATTCTGACTCGCACAAACTGGGTTCCCACACGGCAAGCGGTATCCCAATATTGGATATCCATGAGTTAGCAGCTGGTAAACTCGCAGCACTCATGTCTCGCGGACAAGCCAGAGATCTCTTCGACTGCTCAAACCTATTCAAGATGAAAGAATTGGAACATCACAAGCTACGCCTCGGCTTTGTTCTTTATGGTGCAATGAACCGCAAGGACTGGCGAACAATTGATATCAACGATATTGGTTTTGATCCAGGAGATATTAACAGTCAGCTAATACCGACCCTCGACACTCAAGTTGCAGATACTGTGGGAACACCTAGGGAATACGGTAACTCGCTCGTGGAGGATTGCAAACGAGGTATGGAATCTCTACTCCCATTCAGTGATAATGAACAAGAATTCCTAAACCTGATACTGGATAAGGGTAGGATTGATGGAAGTCTCCTAACTCCAGATCCGGATCTTCAGAAGCGGATTACAGTTCACCCTTCTTTGAACTGGAAAGCCATCAATGTTAAGAAGCACAAGGGACTATAATCCCTCCAACAGTGCCATAATTACTGCACACCCAGTGCACACGCCAAATCTAAGGTCACCGTATATCACTGATACATAGCGACATACAAGGATTAGCCATAGGACTTAAAATCCCTCGGCCCTTAAAGCTGTGCCGGTTCGATTCCGGCCCCGGGTACACCTCTAACATATTATTAATACTGTTATTACAGATAAGCTATATAAGTGATATTTGCGTACCATAAACTTGATGATTGAGACAAATCACGCCACCACATGCCATATTCATTGATAATATATTGATACACTTTTAATAATTATCTATAAATGATAGTTTGTTAACGATATACCGATAGAGATAAATCACAACTTATTACTCTCATGCTAGGGATTGTACCATCTATATATCTAAGTCAAGTAGTCTGACTTGGTGTTGATAACACCAATCGTTGGGGTCTAGTTTTAGATTTTAAAGCGAAACCTTAGGGGTGGGAAGTGATTTCAATTACCGAAATAACCCTTACTTCTGTATTTGGTCCATAATGCCAGAATATTCTGTATGCGCCAGGAGTGTTGTTCTGTGCGTAAGACTGCCAGATTTTTTTCTTCTCTTTGGTCTTTTTCCCTCGGTACACCTTACTATGCAAGCTAGGGTGTCTCGGGTTCTCCATTAGTTGTTTCAATGCCTTCAAAACAGCTTTGTATTCTATAGCTTTGGAATTATTTCCCTTTAGAGATTCTAAATGATCTTTACTGTTCTTTGATAATGACAGAATAAACACAAACTATAACTACCAGACTATAAATCGGCAATAAACGAATCTAAGTCAGCTACTCTTGTCGATTCTCCATTCTCAATTTGGCTTAATCCCTGCGCAAGCATTATATTAAGCTCAGGGTCATAATCTTCATCAAAGTTATTGAAAGAAAGCTCAGTGAACCCATGTGAAGAGAGTTCTAGAGATGTAAGTTTGTCAAATTCACCCACTTCTACCAGCAACTTATTGGTACCTGAGCTGTCAGTCTTGTCAAATCGATGCAAAACTGTTCTAAAGTGCTGTTCGCTCACCGTTAATCTCCTTTTTTGAAATTATCTTGAGGCCACCAGATTTTGTAACCGCCACAATATCTACATTACCTCCAACCCCCCGAACACCTACATAAAATTTTTGAATGTTAATTGTAATATCAATTAACAGTCTCACGAAATCAATACTGTCCTGCAACGATAAGAATTGGTACGGGATATTAATTTGAACATTTTGTGTAAGCGCTGCATGTATTCTTCTTCTTGCATCATCATCTAAGTCTAGGGTCTGCCTAATAATTTCTGGGACATTTGGGTCAAAGCCATGGATTAGCCGATTAGTAAATTCTAATTGACCACCCCAGACAGCCCCAAAGTTGTCATCTCCTTGATTCCATTGACTTGGCTCTGGAGCACTAGGTATTTTTACTTCATATATCTGGCCGTATAAATCGGTTGGGTCATATCCTCCGATTAGAAATACCATGTCAGGACCCTCATAGTCTTCTGGCATTAGTGCATTCCATTGGGTTGTGTAAAACTCGCTTAACATGGCAGCAAAGTCCCGAACATTAATCCTCTCGCCTTCAGCTCGATCGATGATCACTTGATCTAATTCAGGTAAAAAACTTTGAGCTGTTCTTGGAGTAGCTCCACCAATCGCACCGAGACCGTAGGTAATTGCGCTCACCCACTTTTGGCTTTCAAAGGTTAGAATCTTTGATCCATTATCAAAAAATGCAGGAATTAATGTCTGGGGTCCACCGGTAGCTTCCTGTATCGCAGTAAGTGTAATACGAGTGTCAGCTGCTAAGACAATCCCTTCGGTTCCTTTAAATACTATGCCAAGTGACATTTACTATATCTGCTCCTTATAATGTTAGCATCTTCTCTTCATGAAGCTCATTCAACCAATAAAGAATTGGATCGGCATAACGCCCATATTGCTTCTAGATGTGAGAATATCATGCCATTTTCATGACATTCAAGTTAATTCGCTTGAAATTTGATATATTATTGATAAAAAGTGCAAAAAATCACATTTTTGTCCAAAAATAATGCATAAACGTGCATTATTTTCTCTTCATATTGTTTCCGTATCAAAGAGTGGGCAATGTATCCACACATATACTCTTTCCTATTTCTGCATCCAAATTCGAACTATTTTTCCACAAAACAGGTTCAATCTATGGACTCACCAAATCATTTGGTTATTCCGGAAGTTTCGGACAGTCATTCCGGAAAGTTTCGGACACCCTGTTCGCCCCTGTTCAGGTCGAGCTAGTTTAAGGCGGGGTGTCCGAG
>Ga0208904_1000229_pt1 | contig 48606 bp, 60 predicted proteins | sample AntAceMetag02UKB_FD_184774 | JGI IMG/M metagenome (GOLD analysis project Ga0208904, IMG submission 184774) | Saline lake microbial communities from Ace Lake, Antarctica - Antarctic Ace Lake Metagenome 02UKB (SPAdes) (version 2) | ecosystem: Environmental > Aquatic > Non-marine Saline and...
AGAACTTTAGAGTATGTTATTTACCACAACCAATAGAAAATAGAAGTGCAAGACAGGAAGAATATGAAATGGCCCATAATTTACGTAACCATGCACGACACAATGAATCAATACAATGGAGCACACAAGAACAGAGAGAACTAGCAGAAAGGGAAAGAGATGGGTTTAATTTATTAAATAGATAATATTATATATATAATATATAAGATAAGTAATATTGCATATTACTTATCTATATATAGATAATATTATATATATAATATATAAGATAAGTAATATTGCATATTACTTATCTATATATAGATAATATATAATATTATATGTAAATGGAATTGCCGATGGGCTACACCTAAAGAACAACAAAACAATAGGAGAATAAAACATGGATGAGGAACGTAAACTTTACAGTTTTGATGAACTTTATCAACAGCATAAGAAAAATGGTAGGGGGTTAAATTCTAATTCTCACAAAAGAGGAAAAGAAAATCCCTTGATTGAAGATAGGGCTTTAAATGTTCTTATGGGTAGAGTTACAACAAAAGGATACAAGCTAATTGAGTTAGCGTTAGCACATCCACAAGAATTAAACGACTCATTTAGAGTGATTCAGAATGTTAACATTTCACATTATGTTAAAAAGTATGAATAATAGGAGGTAAATAATATGTCGTTATGTGTAGGGGACAGAGTGTACCATCGTGGTGCAAAGGGAAATGGTGTTATTGTTACCATTAATGAGGATTTGAATAGGGATAAATATGGTATCAAATTCTTTTGGAGTAAATATAAAAAGATGAAATTACACAACTTAAATGGTTTCTTGAGTAAACCGATGGGAGTTTGGGCGAGTGAGGATAAAATAACTAAAACTCCTATGCCTACAAGAACAAATGCAGTTACGGTCATGGGTACACGATCACTCGATAAATTAATTAGAAATATTTGTGAGTTTCCTCATCATATTAATTGTGTTCCTTTTTATGGTTCTGATTATGTTATCCATGTTAATTATGGTACATTTAAAAATGCTCCTCAAAGAGGGAGGGTGATAAACCGCCATTTAGTATCTGATAAATATGAGCAATGCAGACAAATGTTAGAAAACGGCGTGTCTGTACCTTTTATAGCCAGAGCACCTTTTGAGGGGTGTATTCAAAAACCATTTCACTCTATGGGAGGTAAAAATATAAAGAAGTATAGCAGGGGGGATATAACCTACGGTTATTTTCAAAAGGAGATAAAAAAGGTACGAGAATTTAGAGCACATGTATTTCTATGGGGGGAGTGTAAAGTTCCCCTAATTCAGGAAAAGACGGTAGACGATCCTACTCAATTAACATGGAATAAAAAACAGGGAGGTAAATTTCATACAGTATTTCAGCATATTCCACACAAAAGAAATACTGATGACAGGCTATTCAATAAAATAGTAACTCTTTCAGTAGAAGCTACAAAAGCAATAGGTTATGATATGGGTGGAGTTGATTTAGCTTTAGATAATGATGGTAAACTGTGGGTATTTGAAATTAACTCTCGCATGGGGCTGAGAGAAAAGAGTCTTTGTACCTATAAAACTAAATTTTGGGAGCTTTACAACGCTACCGAAGTGTAAAAGGAGGTGTAAATAATGTTTAATATATTTAAAAGGAAAAAGAAATTGGATGAAGATTTAATAATAGCAAAAGTGTTGATGGAAATAAAAGATCGTGTTGATTATCAATGCAGAGCATTAGTATATTCTATGTTTGAGAGAACATCTTGTAACGATAGAGTAGAATCTGCGTGGGGAAAAGGTTTTATGGTAAAAGTGCCTACATTGCGAAAAACGATATTTGATTATCTCATTGATGAATCCTTTAAAAGATTTAAAAAAGAGATAGAATATAAAGCAATAGCACGTATTCAAGGAGAGGAATTTCTTGATGCTTTTATTGAACGTATTAATAAAAAACAATTAAAAGGATAAATGGGAGGGAAGTAAATTATGAAAACTATTATGTTATTGTCTAAGGAAAAGAGTAAGACTGCAAAGGCTCTTGTGAAACATTGTGAATTTACTCACAACACAATGACTCCTAAACCTCACGCAATCATAAACTATGGATTGCAGGGGAAACAGAGAATGCTGTGGTATAAAGAGCATGGACAGGAAATGGAGGGAATTCCAATTATAAATGATTGGGTTCAAATATCAAGATGTAACATGGTGAAACTGGCGGAATCTGGAGGTATTCCTGTACCAGAAACACACAATAATATTAAGTCTGTTCCAGAAGATCAGCAATTTGATTTTGTTATTAAACAAAATTGGGCAAATATACCAGAAGAGATGCGTAACGTAACTAAAAATACTGCACCTAAAAAGGGGGAATACCTTCAACGGTACATGTCTAATAAGACTTACGAAATTAGAGTGGCAGGATTTTTATGGGAAGATTTGGGAAATTGGTTAGTGTGGAAGAAAAAGAATGTTGATTTAAATAGTAAATATAGAGTGACAGCATTTCCATTTAATGATATTGTTTTAAAAATTTGTATAAAACATACAGAAGAAATTCTTAAAAAACTGGGATTGTTATTTGGGTCTGCTAATTTTATATTTGATAATAACTTTAAAAGACTCGAATTTTTAGAAATAAACACCTGTCCTAAATTTTTAACATCATCAAAGGTACATTATCAAAAATATTTTGAAGAATTAAAAATGATTTTAACTGAAACTACAAAGGAGGGAGTTGCAAAATGGATAAGCAAACTGTTGTAGAAAAAATTTCTTTAATTAATGAAGACATTAAAGCAATTACAAAATTTATAGATGAGTTTTTTGTGTATGATGATTGTAATTGTGATGGATGTTCTCGTAAGAGAAACGGGGTTAAACTAAAAAGTCTGTTTAAGACAGTTAAAACAATAGATATTTTAAATAGGAATAAAGAAAATCTATCTGAAGATATTTCTGATTTATTTACTTTTATAAATAATATTAGTTTGAAATTAAAACAAACTAAAAAAAATAACAAAACAATGTTAAAAAATATAGACGTTTTTGATGAGTGTGATTTGTGGATTTGTAAAATTTGTGGTACATGTGTAAATGATAAAGAAAATGAAGGGAATATTTGTAGCACATGTTATGTTACATTTTATGATAAATGTACAAAATGTGGTGTACATATCATAAAATCAAAAGATAATGCATATAATGGTGGACGTTTTTTCTGTTCCAAATGTGTAAAAACGCTAGAGAAGTGTATAGATTGTAATAATTTATATGAAAAAAAGGAGATGAATGAAAAGAGTCAATTTATAAATTCTAGGGGAGAATTTATACATGAAACTAAATATATATGTGAATATTGTAAAAACTCATACATAACCTGTCACCAGTGTGGAATATCTATGCACGAATCCGCATCCTTTTGTTATGGTGATAATAGATATTGTGGGGATTGTATTGCTGATAAACAACATCTGTTTGCATACAATTATAGACCAGCAGCGAATAAATTCTGTATTGATAAAAGAAAAACCAAAAATAAAGATACTAATCTTTTATATTATGGTTGTGAAATTGAATTGGAGAGTAACTATGATGGTGTTGATAGAAATAATATTATAAAAGCCGTATCTGATATTTTTGGAGATAACTTAGTGTACGGAAAGGAAGATGGGTCATTGACACATGGATTTGAATTTGTAACACATCCGTTTGCATGGGATTGGTTTATGGCTAATAAATATAAGTTTAATCAGCTATTTTCTATGTCGAAACTATATGGCTTAAAAGCTATGTCTACTTGTGGTGTACACGTTCATATGTCAAAGAATGCTTTTACCTCTTGTCATTTATATAAATTTATGTATTTTATAAATGAAAATAAACATAGAAATTTTATGACCAAGGTAGCGAAAAGAGATATTACGGGTCATAGGTTTTGTGCTGCTGTTGAGGGTAAAAAACCATTAATGGCTTTGGTAAACAAAAATAAAGAGTTTAGTATAGGCAAATATAGTGCTGTTAATTTACATCCTCCGCAAACTGCTGAGGTGCGTATTTTTCAGGGTACGGATAAGCCACGAGTATTCTTTGCTTATTTGGAGTTTTTAAATTCTTTATATAAGTTTACAAAAGATATTTCTATAAAAGAAGTGGGAGTAGATAATTTTGTATTATATTTAGATAAAAACAAAAATCAAAATGTCAACATTCTTAAATTAATAACTAAGGGGGGATAATGGTATGTGGAAAACGGTTATGGGGTATAATAAATATGAAATTAATACTGAAGGTATGATTAAACATAAAAAAACAGGACATATTTTAAAAAACACAAAACGAAAGGATGGTTATTATCAAGTGGGATTGCCAAGAAAAGAATATATTCATGTATTAATTGGTAAAACATTTTTACAAAGATTATTAAAAAACTGGTATAAATTTAATGTACCGAATAGGAGTTGTACAATGATAGCAAAAATATTTAAAGTATCTTATAGTACAATTACCAAGATAAAAAATTCAGAGAGGGGGTGGTTACTATTTGTATAATTGTATACCACCCAGAAAAGGCTGAGGTAATCACAAAGAAAACACTAAAAATCTGCTTCAAAAATAACGATGATGGGGCAGGATATACCTATTGGGACGGAGAGAAAGGTAAATGGATTATAAAAAAGGGATTTATGACTTGGGGATCATTTTGGAACGCATTTAAAAAACATGAGTTTACTAAAAATGATGCGTGGGCAGCCCATTTTAGAATAGCTACATCAGGTAATACAGATAGTGGAAACACTCATCCTTTCCCTATTACTAATAGCTATGATGAAATGAGAGAATTAGAATTAGAAACAGATATGGCTGCTTTTCATAATGGTATTATGGGTACGGGAGAAGAAAAAGCGAGTGACACAATGAAACATATTAAAAAGTGCCTACACCCATTACGAAAACAGTTTATGAAAGACGAGTTTTTATACATCATGAAGAAATTATGTGATATCAGTTCTAACAGATGGTTAATAGCAACGACAAAAGAAGTTTTATTTTTAGGAGATTGGAAAAAACATGAGGGGTCTTATTTTTCTAATACGTCATATGAAAAATTGAAATGGTCTGCTCAACCAACTGTTAATAATCAAAATAGTAACTATAATAAAGGTAACTATACAGGAAAGTATCCTAAAACAGACTATTGGAATAGTAAAGAATATGAAAATTATAGAAACTGGAGTGATTATTATCAAGGAGATGGAAAGTTTGATGTCGGTGATTTTTCGAAATGTGTTGCTTGTGGTGAGGAGGAGTTCATCGGCCCATCTATGTTTAGTGATTTCAAACTGAGATGTTTCAAATGCGGGTGTGTATTTGATCCTGTAACAGAGAAAGTGAGTTTCTTTGTGCCAGCAGAGTATGACAAGGGGGGTAAATAATGGTTGAATCTATGATTAAAGCACCAGAAGAAGTGATGAAAGCCATAGACTCCGGTAATATTGGTGGTAGGATTTGCCATTTAAAAAGAGCTGATGGAACTAACTGTTCCAATGGTAAATCTTCTTCTATGGTGATTACTAAACGACACACATGCTGGGGATACTATTGTTTTAGATGTAAAATGTACGGAGAAATTCCCTTTGATAGGAATACTCCAGCACAGACTCTAAAACTAATAGCGGCTAACAGAGCACGAAAAGAGATGAATTTATTTGGTAGCAGCATAACTCTACCACGAGATTTTGAAGTGATAAACGGTAACAATGCCACAGCAGCAGCACGTAATTGGCTGTGGAGATACGGAATAGGGTTAAATCTGTGGAAGAAGTATCAGATAGGATGGAGTAATATTTACCAAAGATTAATCTTTCCATTGAGAGGAGATTTAAAAATAAAAGAGAGTGTAACACTAAAAGACACATTGTTAGGATGGGTGGGTCGTGATGTGGAGTTTGTCAAAGATGAAAATAAAATGACCGTAGGCTCTCCAAAATATTTGATTAGAACAAAAGAAGATAAAGAGCGTAAATATTTTACCTACAATAGAAAAGATGCAAAGACACTAGTTATAGTGGAAGATATTTTATCTGCTATAAAAGTATTTGAAGCTGTTGATAATGTAAATGTTATGGCGTTGTTAAATTCTTCTATCAATCCATTGGATGTATTTACGCATTACAGACGGCAAGCAATAAAGATTTGGCTGGATGCTGACATGAGAAAAAAGTCTATTGGAGAGGTAACTCGATTGTCACAGTTCGGATTTACAGTTAAGCACATATATAGTTTTAAAGACCCTAAAGAGCATAGATATAGTGATATTAAAGAATTATTAAAACCAACATTAAGATTAGTAGGATAGGAGGAATTATTATGAAAGACGTTTATAAATCTGAAATAGAAGGAATGAGAGAATTTTATGAGGAGTTAGAAGGTTTTAACATAACTCCAAATTATGATTGTAACACAGATGGTCGTGTTGAAGGAACGCTTGTTGAAATTAAACTTAATAATAGCGGGGGTATTCCACATAAACAATTAAAGCGGTATATTGATTCATATAATGCAAAAGCATTGCCAATACCACGATACTCTTTATACGTAGCGATTAACCCACGGGAATTTACATTTATTGATAATATGGATTGGAAAACTATCAATACAGGTACGTGGGAAAGTCCAAAAGAGCTTCTTAATTATCTTAACAGGGATGTATATCTATTAGGTAAAATACACGAATATTCTATTGTCGCATATAATGATCTATTTTATAGTAAACATGTATCAAATGATAAAGAAGATTTTATCAAGGAAATACAAAATCCAAAAGAACTTAACATTGAGCCTTATTTGTGGAATGATACTGGAGATATGGAACGTAGTATTTTAGATTGTATCGGTGGAAACGAGTTGAGGAAAAGATTAGGAGCCTTTTTTACACCAAAACAGTATGTCAAAATAGCAACAGAGTATCTTCGTAAGGCTATTAAAGAGGTTCCAAAGGGCTACGACTACATAATTCTTGACAGGTGTGCTGGAACAGGGAATCTTGAAGAGTCTTTAACACCAGAAGAACTAAAACACTGTGTCCTGAATACATATGTTTATGCAGAATGGACAACACTCAAAGGATTATACGAGGGAAGAGTACGTAAGATAATTCCACATACTCATGATAACAAAGATCCCGACGGTCTTTTGACCGACGGGGATGCACTAACAGAAGATTTTGACAGGATAATTACAAAAATTATTGATGGGTATAGGAAAGCAGCAAACGGAAAGCTGGTTGTTATTGGGTTAGAGAACCCCCCATATTTTGCACCTCAATCAGAAGCAACTCGTAGTGGAAAAACAACAAAGAAAACAGTTAAATATGTGAGTAAACTAATGCATAAAAGTAATAGTATATCTGGCGCAATGATAAATGATTTAGCTTCACAATTTATTTGGTCAATGATAAACAAATATAAACCAACTAATTATATAGTTTTTTCACCAATAAAAACATGGAAAAACCATGAGAAGTTCATAGTAACAAAAATTGATAATATTTATTTATGCAACAGAAAACATTTCCACGCAACAGAAGCAGCAATAGGACTATTTAATATTACAAATTATACAATTAAACAAGACGAACTACGTGCAAAATCAGATTTAGGTAATAAAATTATTAAAAGAAATCATTATCAAACAAAACCACATAAACTATTAGATCCAAAATCTGTTCCAAATAATTATGCAGAAATAATTCATACGTCTGGAACTCCTGATTATAAACACGCTTGTCTTGTTAATACAAAACAAAATAAGTGTGGGCGACATATAAAAATGGATAATAAAAATGTTTTTCAAGCGTTACCCCTTTGGGTAGCGAACTGTTATAAAGCAAAAGACTACACTGAAAAGGAAGTCATTATGAAAAGTGGAGATGGAGGAACAAAGTATACGCAAGACCAAACGTTTCTTGATGATTGTTTTCTTTGGTCTTGTTTAGCTTTCCAGAATAAATGTTATTCAGATGTAACAACAATGAACGAGTTGTGTTTACTACAAAATACAAAAGCAGATAAGATACTAAACGTTAATGAAAAACATGATACCCTTTTGAAAAAATGGAATAAAATCATTTGTATTGTGAAAACAAAAGAGGAATGGAATTCAGAATTTACTTATGGATTAGCTCAAATTTGTCGTGATATTAATGTTAAAACAGAAACAGGAGATTATGATAAACGAAAGCGACCCATTATGCAACATAAGTATAATGATTTGAATGCTGCTATTAAGGAGTTAAAATTATTATTGCAGGAATTTTATGTTGAACATCTTGAAAAACCATTGTTTGCATATGAACTATTAAAATAAAAGGAGAACAAATGACAGAGTTAAAAATACTACGTGCTTTCTGTAAGAATAAAAAGACTTTCGGAGAGTATAACATATATTTTAAAAATCTATTTGATAATATGGAACGTGAGTTGAAGATTATATTCTCTTTGATAGAGGAGTATTATAATAAATATGATACTCAAACTAAAATAACCAGAGAGGAATTACTAACGTTCTATTCCTTTGTGTATCCGGTGAGCAAGAGTAAAATAGTGTTTACTGAATTGATTGCTGTTATCTTTGATACAGAGGTACAAAATGATTTGATTGTAGATTTATTGAAACAGCTAAAGGAGAGGTATTTTGCAACACGCATTGTAAACAAGCTGTTGCCTGTAGTAGAGGGGGCTAAGTTTGGAGTATTTCCTACTCTAGATTTAGATGTTAAAGAGTTTCTGTCTGCTCAAAATATGAATACGGATGAGTCCATACAGCCGTTTACTATGTCAGTTAAAGATTTAATCACTACTGTAATTGAGAGGGATGGATTATTGTGGCACTCAAATGAACTTGTAAATATTATAGGGAGTATTCCTAGAAAGAGTTCAGGATTAGTGTTTGGGTATGTAAATTCTGGTAAGTCTTCATTTTGTATATCGGCCTGTACTAATTTTGCTAAACAACTAACAGACGAATGTATTGTTTATGCAGGAAATGAGGAATCTGCCGCTAATACCTCATTAAGAATGGTTGAATCAATGACAGGAATGACAGAAGAACAAATAGAAAACGATCCTGACAAAGCAGAACAGTTGTGTAAAGAAGGAGGAATGGAGAAAATTAAATTATTTGATTCTGTTGTTACCATAGGACAGGTAAAACAACTGTTAGATAAATACAGACCAAGAGTTATGGTAGTAGATCAAGCAACTAAAGTACGTACTAATTCAAAAGAAAAGAATATTATTGCTATGCAACAGCTTTTTAATGAGTATCGAGAATTAGGAAAAATGTATGACACATCTCTTATTGGTGTCACTCAAGGAGATGCAACGACAGCCAATAAAAAGTATCTCGAATTGTCTGATATATACAGTTCTAAAGTAGCTATACAGGGAGAGTTAGATTATGCAATAGGTATAGGAACAACAGATTTAATATCTAAAAAGGCGTTTAGATATATTAATGTTCCTAAAAATAAAGGGCCAATGGGCAGGTTTATTTCTATCTTTAATGAGCAAACCTGCTCGTGGAAGGACGTCTGATGAAGATAAAACCTAATGACATATTTGGAAGATTAACAGTCGTTAAAGACAGTGGTAAACGACAAGGCGGAAGTATTTTGTGGGTGTGTAAATGTATTTGTGAAAATTATATTTGTGTTTCAGCAGGTAATTTAAAACGAAAATTTAAACCCACAAAAAGTTGTGGTTGTTTACGGGCAGATCAAAATAAAAAAAGATCGACCCATTCTATGACAGGAACAAAAACATATACAACATGGAAAAGTTTGAGAAACAGGTGTTATAGTATTAATATGAAACAATATAAAGACTATGGAGGAAGAGGTATAGCAGTTTGCCATAGGTGGAGAAATTCCTTTGAGAATTTCTATAAGGATATGGGGGATAAACCCGAAGGGTTGTCCATAGATAGAATAGACAATAACGGATGCTATGGTAAGTGGAACTGTAGATGGGCTACCCATATAGAGCAAATGAATAACAGGAGAAGATAATGAAGAAACAACAACTATGGATTTGTAATAGAATAAAACATTCAAAGGGTTGTACTAAGTGTGAACATAAGTATCCACATTTTCGGGATCATGTAGTAGATAATTGTGATGGGACTTGTGGTGGGGACAGGAATAAATGTAAACCGTATAAGAAGGGAGATGAGAAGTTATGGACGAAAAACTAGTTATATGTGAAGCATACGGCTATTGTAATTTTAAGATGGGATGTCATCACAGATACGCACACTCCCATAAATGTATAAACACTTGTAAAGGAGATAATAATTGGTGTCTTCGTATGCAACAAGAAGAGAATATAATGGTTAATTGTAAACCAGTAGAGGAGGTAATAGATGAAAGAGAAAGAAAAAGATTATCTTGTAATTTGTGAAGCAGCAAAATTTTGTGATAAAAAATTTGGAACAAGCATATGTGATTTTGAAAAATGTCGTTATATATTACCACACAAGAGATCACATGCTCCTTGTACCCATTGTTCACATATAGTATCAAATTATAAATTAAAAAAGGGTACAAGAACTATTGTTATTTTTGGAAAAGGGAACATGGAGATTGGTAAATATATACCCGGAGAAACAAAACTAGCTGAATCTTTAAAAGAATTAAATTTAAGGAGACATATAGATGACAAATATAATAGGGCTTGATTGTGAGAGTGCGTATAATTTTGAAGGCAAAGGGATTATAAATCCTTGGATGGACGGATTCTATCTAACTTGTGTTGGTTTAGTTTCTACAAATCTTTTAGGTGTGTATCCATACGAAAAAGAAGTCATATGGTTTGATCATAGTACCCATCTACCTACACCAAGAGCAGTAGAAAAATTACAAGAGGTAGTTAATTGGGCTGATATAATTTGTGGTCATAATATTAAATTTGATGTTAATGTTTTACGCTCATGGTGTGGGATTAAATTTAACAATACACCATTATTTTGTACTATGATTGGAGATTATATAATTACAGGACAGAATACGAGAAACTTGAACTATTCATTAAATGAGGTGGCTGAAAGGTATGGGCTCCCTCCTAAATTAGATAAGGTTAAATCTCATTGGGATGATGGCACAGATACATGTGATATACCAGAGGAGATATTAGAAGAGTATGTTTTAGATGATGCAGAAAAACCAGTACTCTTGTATCATATGCAGATGAAAAAGATAGAGCAGTCTGGACTACAAAAGGTAATTGAGTTACAGAATGAGTTCTCATATTCACTATCTGATATGGAAATAGGAGGGTTTAGATGGGATGTGGAACGTTCTGATAGGCTAATAAAAGAAGTTGGTGATGAGTTGAATGATATTGAAACAGAGATGTTAGAGATTATAGATATGCCTAATGTAAATTTAGCTTCGTCTGATCACCTGTCCGCTATTTTATATGGCGGAATATTAAAAAGTAAATGTAGAAAAAGAGTATTGAAAACATATAAAACACGACCTGATAAATGGGTCGAACGATGGGTTGAAGAATCAATAGAGATAGATGGACTCCGCTTTGAACCAGATAAAAAATGGGCTACAAAAAAGGAGGGGGTGTATCAAACAGGCAAGGATATTTTAAAGAAACTAAAATGCAAGACACCGCAACAGCGTAGGTTTAAAAAACTATTGTTAGTACACAGTGTTGTACAAAAATCTTTAACCACATTAAAGGGGAAAGATGGAGGACTCTCCACTAAGGTTAGAGCAGATGGTAACATACACCCATCATTTTTACAAACTATAACGGTAACAGGTAGACTCAGTAGCCGTGATCCTAACGGCACAAATTTACCTCGTGGGAATACTAGCCCGATAAAAAATTGTATCATAAGTGAGGAGGAATAGTGGGAATATTACAGCTTGATTTGTCACAAATCGAATGGAGAGCTGCTGCTTGGTTGAGTCAGGATGCTGTTATGATGCACGAGATTAATAGTGGTGTAGATCAGCATAATGCAGCTTGTACAGACTTAATGGAGTTAGAACTAACAAAGGAGAATAGGTTCTTTGCTAAGGTACTGAATTTTCGGATGATTTATGGCGGTACAGCATATGGATTTTATATGGATGTTAATATGCCTAACTTCTCCCAAAAGAAATGGAGAACTATTGTCAATGGGTTTTATGAAAAGTATTGGGAGTTAGCAGAGTGGCAGGAACGGAACATTGCCTTTGTGTTTGAGCATGGGTATTTACAGATACCAACTAAAAGATTGTTTATATTTAACAAAGACAAAGAAGATAAAGGGGTGATGGTGTACAATGAAACCAAGATAAAGAACTACCCTGTACAAGGGTTGGCAGGAGGTGATATTTTACCACTATTAGTAGTGATTTTAAGAAGAGGGCTTCGTAAATATAAAATGAAATCCAGATATATACTAACTGTGCATGACAGTATTGTATTTGATTACAAAGAAAATGAATTGAAGTTATTAATCAATCTTTGTAATGCAGTTATGGGTAATTTAGTACAGAGTATAGAGAATTACTTTAACATATCATGGAATGTAAAATTGGCAGGTAGCATAGAAATCGGCAATTCGTATGGAAATTTAGAGGAGGTGTGATAATTGGGGAACGCCAGTAAAAACTTAATAGGAAAAAAATTTGGAAGATTATCAAAAAAATATTCGAACAAAACCTAAAACGGGTATATATATAAGTAGGGAAGGAGAACTTATGGACGTAAAAGAATTTTGTAAAACTCATGAGAAATTTGTAACAGCTCAAGTGAAAAGGATAACGAAAACTAAACGTATTCTTTCTGATGATCTGCACCAAGAGGGGATGTTGAGTTTAGTTGAGTTGTTTGAATCAGGAAGAATAGTAGAAGCAGAAGAAAGAAACTGGAATGGATATGTTAATGTAGTAATTAAAAGAGCGTTGTTGAAATACATTGCTCATATGAGTGGAACAGTTACCGTGAGTCACAATAAGTTTTTTCAAAAGAACTTTATAGTTCCACGGTATGAAGGAGCTGATACTCAATTAGATAACAAACTACCAAACACCGAGAAAAGAATGGTTAAAGCAGAAGATCAGATGTTAGCATATGCTGCAATCGTTCCGGTGTTAATGGATCTTAAACCTAATGAAATGTTTGTATGGGATAATATTATAACGGCAGAAAAACCTTGGACTACTGGACAGGCAGCACATGCTTTGGGTTATAAGAGTAAGAGTAGTATTACATATATAAAAAACAAAATTATAAAAAGAATAAGGGAGGGAATAGAAAATGTCAAGCCGTGTTGATAATAAAGAAGAAATGCTGTATCCGAGTGAAGTGAAGAAGTTATTTAGAAATAGAGTATTATGCTTACACTGTAATGATATTATTACATCAGAACACAGGCATGATTTTAAACAATGTAAATGTGGTAAATGTTTCGTTGATGGAGGAACTGATTATCGTAGACGAGGCGGGGATAAAGATAAAGATTGGACAGAACTCTCAACCTATAAAAGCAAGAAAGAACTTTGGTAAAAAAGGTGAGTAAAATGTGTGATGAAGAAGAAAACGAATACGGTTGGGCAGAGTGGTGTCGTAAACATGGTTATACTAATAATAACTATAATTATGGTGTTACTCATTATTATGATTATGATGATGATTACAATAATACAAATAGTTATCTTAATTATGATGATGAAAAAAGTAATTTTACTGATGAGGAATGGGATGATTTTTGGGGCATAACTAAAAAGGAGGATAAATAAATGAATTCGGCAAAAATACTATATAATAAAGTTGGTGATGATGAAAGTTACACACCTGCATATGGGGTAAAACCAATATTAAAATACATTCCAAAATGGGCTACTATTTGGTGTCCGTTTGATAAGCCAGAAAGTGAATTTGTAAAGTTGATTACAACAAATGGAAACAGAGTTATAGCTTCGCATATTGATGATGGGAAAGACTTCTTTGAATATGAACCAACAGAAGCGTGGGATATTATTATTTCAAACCCTCCGTTTAAAAAGAAAAGACAGTTCTTTGAGCGAGCATTGTCTTTTGGTAAACCAATTTGTTTACTAATGACTTGTGCTTGGTTAAATGATAAATATAGTAAGTGGGTGTTTAAAGAAGCAAATAGAGAAATGCAATTATTAATGTTTGATAAGCGTATTCACTTTAAACAGAATGGAAATACAAAAAAGAAAACTACATTTAGTTCAGCATATTTTTGTAGTGATTTTTTACCAAAACAAATTATTATTGAGGAGGTGATAACAAATGAATAATTTATTAAAAGCAGTTGAATATTGTGGTTTAGATTTAGTTTCTGGAAAGTCAAATTATATTGATCGTTTAGAAGTAGAAAAAATATACGGGAAACATTTAACTGGAAACGGTTCTGTAATTGGATATAGATTTAATGGTTATAAAACAATCGCTGAAGAAATTAGTGAGCTTAAAAGTAAAATCAGTTCTTCTAAAAGAAGAATTAAAAAGGAGGAACAAAAAGTAAAAGAACGAGAAAATAAAATTAAAAAACTAGAAGACAAAGAACCACATACACAACTGTATTCAGAATTTGATTTATAAATATTTTAAAGGAGATAAACAATGAAAGAGAGTGTGTACTTTAGAATTATTTTAGGTGTCATTTGTTTTATCATTGTATATATTTTTGTTACTCTGGTAAACGCACAAGATATATCTTTAAAATGGGATGCTAATACGGAGTCTGACTTAGCAGGGTATAAATTATATTATAGAACTGTTGGAGTTTCTTATAATGATCCTACCCCTGTTGAAGATGTAGTTCCTATTTATGGTTCTTCTCCAATTGTTTTAATTATAAATTGTGATCTAAACGATAATGATTGTGTAGATAATGCAGACCCTTTGTTTATTCTAGAAATGGATTTATCAGATAAAGATTATTGGATAGTACTAACAGCATATGATAATGAAGAACCAGAGAATGAGAGTGGGTATTCTAATGAGGTTAATACAATAGATACTCCATCACCATCATTGAATAACAACGGAAGTAGCAGTAGTGACAGTGGTAGTGGAGGATGTTTTATAAATACTTTAAAGGAGGTAAACAATGAGTAGAATACAAACAATAGTAGTTGGGGTTTTGTTTAGTGCTATTATACTTGGAGCGTCAACACTCACAGTAATTCTGCAAGATAGATTAGAAGATAAAGACAATGCATTAATAGCAGCAGAAGTAATGGCAGAAACATTATATGAAGAAAATGACAGACTGAAAAACAGATTGCACGATTTAGAATTTGGTAAAGGCAAATCAAAAAAAGATATATCTAATTATATTCAGACGCATTACAAAACAGTTGGCCCTGTTATAGCTAACGCTATTGCAGATGAGATAATAATAGCGAGTGATAAGTATGATGTTCCATTAGTTGCTATAGTTGCTACTATGGAGAGGGAGTCAGCATTTAATCCAGCAGCGAAAGGAAAGGATGGTGAACGTGGATTGATGCAGGTTATGGCCTTTTGGAAAAAGACATTAGAAATAAAGAGTTCATATGAGTTTCATAAGATTAAAGTGGGCATTGACTCAGGTGTATTTGTAATGAGACATTATTTAGATAAGACAAATAATAATATGAAGAGAGCACTACTCAAATACCAAGGAGGTGATCCGAGTTACGTAAAAATAGTGTATGCAAACATGGGTAAATTTGTAATGTACAGATCATTCGCTAACATAACGGTACAGGAACAAACTATTGATGAAGTCCTCCCTGCCAAAATAGTTTCGAGTGGAGTGTTCATGCATACAGTAAAGAAAGGGGATATGTTAGGAGAAATAGCTAAATGGTACACCGGAAGCATGAGTAACTGGAAGAAAATCTTAGAGGTAAATCCACACATCATACCTAACCGTATGCAAATTGGTTCTCAGATTACCATACCAAAAGGGCTGTTAATTACAACTAAAGAATTTAAAAAGGAGAATGAATAATGATAGTTCGTTACATAAAAAATAAAGAAATTGAAAAGGCAGGGTATCAGTTTACACAGATAGTTGCAGAGAAATCAGACGGTACTCCATATACAAAAGACTTCTTTGCTAATGATGAATTTTTAGGTGGGAAGTTGGCAGAGTTTGATGCTGGAGATTTCTTATTGTTAACTTATGACACTACTAAATATAAAAATCTTGCAGACATACAACCAGCAGAAGGATTTGCCCCTGAATATAAAGGTGGTAGTGGTAGTAATGGAAGCAAACAAACTACTTCTAGTGGGGGCGGAGGTAACTCCAGAGGAGAGGATACTAACAGGGCTTCTGCTATTTATTTAGCTAAAGAAGTGGTTGAAAAAGATATTGATTTATCTAAGATTATTTCAATAGCAGATAAAGTTAATTTATACATTAGTACTGGAGTTAATCCATTAGCTAAGGATGGGTTGGAAGTTCCTGATGTAAAGGGAGATAAATAATATGAATAAGACTGAGAAGATATTAAAATATCTGACTGACAATCCTCTTGATTCTACAACTCATACAGCAGAAATACTCAATGTATCTACTCGTATGGTTAGGTACGTTAAGGAACAGAGACGAGAGAGGAGTAAAGGAGATACATCAAAAATCTTATTTGTTGACATCGAAACAGCACCTATGGAGGTGTTTGTTTGGGGATTATATAAGCAGCGCATTCCAATTACCAATGTAATAAAGGATTGGTCTATGCTTACATGGTCAGCTAAGTGGCTGTACAATGATGAAATAATTTCACGAAAGGTTACAACTGGTGCAGCAACAGACCGTAACGACATGGAAATTCTTCAAGACTTATGGTGGTTGCTGGATGAAGCTGACATTGTTATAGCACACAATGCAATAAAGTTTGATGTTCGTAAAATCAATGCAAGATTTATTGAAAACGGTTTGCGTCCAACATCTCCATACCAAATAATAGATACTCTAAAAGTAGCGCAGCGAAACTTCGGTTTCTCTTCTCATAAATTAGATTATCTTTTAAGTATTCTGAGTACAGAAAGCAAGAAGCACACTAGTTTTCAGTTGTGGAAAGACTGTGTGAATGGTGATGAAAAAGCAATAGACTATATGCTTGAGTACAATCAGCATGATGTAGTTATTCTTGAAGAACTGTACTTACTGCTGAGACCTTGGATTAAGAGTCATGCTAACATGGGTCTATATACGGACAATGAGGAGTCTGTATGTGCCAATTGTGGGAGTACTAGTTTGGATTGGGAAGATACCAACGCATACGTTACCCCAGCAAATAAATATTCCACATATAGATGTCTTAATTGTGGTGCTATTGGTAGGTCAAGGTATTCACAAATAACTAAAGAGAAGAGAAAAAACTTAACAATATCTATTGCTCGCTAAGGAGACGATATGTCTAATATTTGTAAACATTGCCATCACTGGCAGGGAACAAAGGAGGTATTATACGGAGATTGTTATATGATTATAGGTGAACTCATACCAAATTTCTTTAATTGTTTTAATGATTTGGGGTGTGGGTTCTCTATACCATTTGACCCACATGAAGCAGTGAAGTATTATTCTAATTCAGTAACATTTAAAAAGTTGTATTCTAAATTATTTGCTACTGAATTAGATGGTGCTGTTAAAAAAGATATTATACTAACCAAAGACTTAGTGTTTGATTTGTACGGCAGATCATATTTAAAAAATGTAAAGCTGTTATTTCTACAAACACGCAAAGGTTATCATTGTAATTACTTTGAAAGAAAGGAGGAATAATGCATGAAATAATAAAAGACATATTTCAAATACACGCAGATCATTACACAAAGGTGGGAGATTATTCTGCTACAGAATTAATTAGCCCACCTAGGGAGGTAACTCTGAATCATAGGTATCCAGAATGTTCAGAAGAAATATCTATGATTAAATCAGCAGCCTCCTTGATGGGAACTGGAGTACATTTTTATCTTGAACATTTGTTGAAGCCATACAGTTCTAAATATAAATTAGAACAGCGTATGACAACTAACATGCTAGATAGAACGTTATCAGGAACATATGATATTCTAGTTGATGATAAAGACATGTATGATATTAAGACTTGCAAGACTTGGAAGCTAATATTCGAACCAGACATGAAGGATTGGACAGAACAGCAGAATATTTATGCTTGGTTATTAGATATGAACGGAAGTAAAGCAGAGTCTTTAAATGTTATAGCTGTATATTTAGATTGGAAGGTAGGTGATGCGGCACGTAACCATAACTATCCTCAAGAACCAATGATAGTTTATCCTTTGAAACTGTGGGATTTAGACAGAACAGAACAGTTTGTTGAGGAGAAACTGGAGGAGTTGATACGCTGTGAAGGTGCAGAAGATGATGATCTTCCTACCTGTACTCCAGAAGAACGATGGGAGAAATTCCCTGAAGGAGTGACAGAGAAGTATGCTGTTATGAAAACTAAAGATTCTAAAAGGGCAATGAGAGTTCTAACTTCTAAGGAAGACGCTGTTGAATATTGTAGCACATCTAAAAATCTTACGAGTGCTTCTCATATAGAGGTGAGATACGCTACACGTAGAAAATGTGAGAAGTATTGTAATGTTAATAGTAAGTGTAACCATTACCTATCTTATTTAGATAGTGTGCAACATGGTACATTAAATGATATAGTACCAATGGACGTTATACTGAGGGGAGGTTGGTTGTAATGAGTAATTATACTGATACTGACAGAATAAATTTTTTACAATCACTAACTAACTTAAAAGCATATAGTGGTAAAGTTGTTTTAAGAGATTCTCAAAATGGCAGGGGATGGAGACTACACGAAACCAGCAGATCACTAGCTTTTAGTTCCGTTAGGAAAGCGATTGATCATGTATTAAAATACAAGGAGGGATATATAAATGGCAACACTTAAATCTGTGTTCGAAAAATGGGATTTTATGCCGTCAAAAACACGAACTGGTAAGCTAGCTAAAGCGTTAGCTAAAACTATTGTTCTTAAAGCGTGTAATGTAGAAGGTAAACATTTCCTCAAGAGTATGGGAGAGGCTAGGTTTTTATCTGGAATGTTACATTGGGTTAAGAAGAAGAGATTGAACTTCATTAAGTATGAACCTGAAGTTTGGGAGTATCAACCAGAAGTCAAGCATTATATTCCTGACTTTAAAATTAAAGTAGGAACTTCTGTTCATTATGTTGAGTATAAAGGGGCAATGGTTAAGGATACTCGAACTAAAATGAGGGATGTTAAACGCTGTAATCCTGACAAGAGTATCATATTGGTATTTGAGCGTGGTAAAAATAAGTTATCACCTAAACCAAAGTCTATTACTTATATGAAATGGGCAGAGCGTAATGGATTCCCAGCATTTAATACGCAGGATAGTGATTGGGACGAGCAGTTAACTAAATGGTTAATTGATAACAGTATATTAATAAAGGAGGTGTAATATGGGACACACAGCAAGACTAATTAGATTGGAGCATACATATAGATGGGGTACATTTGGTTTGCTGTTGATTGATTCCCGTATCTTTTGTGCAACAGTTGAACCACCTGATGTATTGAATTTGAGAGACGAATCTTCTATACCAACAGGAAGTTATACCTGTTTAACATATTCATCAGACAATCATCCTGAAACCTATCAAGTTATTAACGTTCCTAGTAGGAATAAAATTCTGTTTCATGCTGGTAATACTAAAGGAGACACAGCAGGGTGTATTCTATTAGGTAGCAGACACGGTAAATTAGGGGCAGCAAGAGGAACATTAAATTCTGGCGATACATTTAAAAAATTTCTATTAAAAATGGAAGGAGTTAATGAATTTAATTTAGTTATTAGGGAGGAATACTGATGAAAATATTTTTAGATTTGGATGGGGTGTTACGTGATTGGATAAGTGGTATTTATAAGCTATTCGATTGTGAACCAATCAAGAACATAGGATGGAGTACATTACCGGATTATGTTTGTAAAGAATATAATATATCTAAAAGTGTATTTTGGGAGAGACAAAATTATTACTTTTGGGCTAATCTAAATCCACTCCCTTACATGCATCAGATTTTAGATTTGCTACCACGAGAACGAACTTGTATATTAACATCTCCTACATTGAATAGTGCTGGAGGTACACAAGCATGGATACGAAAGTATCTTCCTAGGTTCTTTGATAGGAAACAGTATTTAATTGGGCCAGCTAAACAATTCTGTGCTAGCTATGCTTCATTGTTGATTGATGACAATGATGAGCATGTAGAAAAATTTAGAAAGTATGGAGGGAGTGCTATTCTATTTCCTCAACCTTGGAATAAGAACTCTAATAAGACAGGACAGAGAATGGAGTATTTTAAAGAGCAAATGCAAACTCAAAGGTATCAATTTGATGGACACATGCCTTGGATGGAGGAGATAATTTAATATGGAAAAGTTTATTAATGTGTTACCAATAATAATTATGATTGAAAGTTTTGCAGCTTCTATTCCATTATTTATGTACAAACAATATGGTAGTGGGTTATATTGGTTTGCTGCGGGACTATTAAACTTTGCAGTAATATTTTTAATTAAACATTATGGGTGAAATTATGAAGTATTTAATTTTAATAGGTACGATGTTGTTAATATGTACAGCTTGTGCAGAAACTAATACTAGAATTAGTGTTGGAATTCCATCAGGCTTTCATGATAAAGGGCATGAAAATGTTAACAATAAATATAACATTACTGAGATGGGAGTACGTGATTCAGATAACATAGAAGTTATGCTCAGTACTATTGTATATAGAGTAGATGATGAACTCTTTAAAACAACAGCATTTGGATTTAAAAAATGGTTTACATTAGAGAGTGACGTTGTGTACGTTGAGATAGGAGTTGGTGCGAAACTAACTGAAAAGGACAGCCGTAATCCTTGGTTAGCGGATTCAAATTTATTGGCTGATGTTAGTGTAGGGATAGGACTACGTCATGAGTTTTTAAAGTATACTCTTAGTGTAGGGTATAAGTTTCAGCATCTTTCTGTACCTTGGAGACACGATTACGGTTTGAACTTTGATGGTATAGAATTTGGAATAAGAGTACCGTTTTAAAAAGGAGGAAGAGAATGTTGAGTACTAACGCTTTAGAAATAGCAGAGAAGAGATACTTCCTTGAAGGAGAAGAATGGGAAACTTGTACGTTGAGAGTAGCAGAGGGTGCAGCTACGAGTAAACCTGACTATACATATTATCGTGATGCCTTTCATGGTATGATGTACAATATGTTAGCTATTCCCGGAGGGCGTATCTTACGGAATGTTAGACGACCAAGAGGGAGTCTGTTTAATTGTTATCATCTTCCCATTACAGATAGTATTGAAGGGATAGGAGATTGTATTAAGAATTCTCTCATATTATGGAGTGATGGAGGTGGAGTTGGAATTAACTTCAGTACACTACGCCCTAATGGTGCTCATATTATGGGGAAAGGCGGACACTCTAGTGGTGTAGTATCATTTATGTCTGCTCTTGATGCGGCAGCTACTACTATTGAAAGTGGGGGTCAGCGTAGGGCTGCTGCTTTAGGAGCATTAGATGTAACACATCCAGACATAAATAATTTTTTAGATGCTAAAGTAAAGGATGGTTTATTATCTTGTTTTAATTTGTCTGTTAACATTACTAATGATTTTCTTGAAGCTGTTATGAAGAACGCTAAGATTGATTTGAAATTCAATCAGCAGGTTTACAAAACAGTTAAAGCGAGAACACTATGGAACAAGATAGTAACTAACATGTTGAAGAATGGAGAACCGGGATTGATTAACTGGACTAATATGACTAAAAATAATTCTTATTATTACTCTCCAATTCTAGGGACAAACCCTTGTTTTGCTAATGATTCCAATATATTAACAAGAGAAGGGTATTATCCAATACAAGATTTGGTTGGTAAAAATGTGAATGTTTGGAATGGTACTACATGGGTTAATATAGATAATTTTAGAATCACTGGCACAAATGAAAAAATGTTAAAAATTATTTTACATGATGGTTCTGAAATAAGAACAACCCAATACCATACTTTTATTTTAAACAACGGTATTAAAAAACAAGCATATAAACTTAATATAGATGATAGACTAATGATTAGTAATGCTCCAACTGTTGTTGGAACAACAAAAGTTAATGGAACATATTTAAAAGGATTTTTATGTGGAGATGGAACACACCATAATATTCAACCTGAATTAAAAGTGTATCATCCTAAATTTATGTGTTTACCTAAATTAAAACAATCAGCAATGGAATTACCGATTGTAAAAAGGAATACTAATTACATTTCTGATATTAGTTTTTCATCTAGTATTACAAGAAAAAATATGTCAGGATTAACTTGTAGAGATGAAGATTTATTGTTATGGGTAACGCAATATCGTAAGTCATTACCAAATGAAATATTAAATTGGGATAACAATTCTAAATTTAATTTCATTGCTGGGGTTATGGATGCTGATGGCACAGCTTCCGATACAAAGAACGGATTTATGTATCAAATTTGTAGTATACATAAGCAATGGTTATTAGATTTTCAACTATTATTGAAAACAATTGGTGTATTATCACATCTATCTTTGATGAGAAAGGAGGGAAAGAAAGATTTTAATGACGGCTATGGAGAATATTATTCGCAAGATTGTTGGAGATTAACTATTTCGCAAACAAGTAGTGTTAAATTATCTGGTTTAGTTTCTTTTGAAAGATTAGTTTCTTTTAAAAATAAAGTTTGCCATTATAGAATTAAACCAAAATTTAATAGGATTATATCTATTATAGAAGATGGTATTGATGATAAAGTATATTGTTGCACAGTTCCAAACTCTCATAAAGTATCATTATCATTAGGTATAACTACGGGTCAATGTGGAGAAACTTGTCTATCAGCATGGGATGTGTGTAATCTGATGTCTCTAGTTCTTCCTAATTTTCAGGGAGCTGGTGGTAATACTAATTGGGAAAAGTTACGAGATATTATCCATTTGTCAATTAGATTTTTAGATAACATCATCGACAATAATCGTTACTCCATTGACAAGATTCGAATGCAAGCACACAACAGTAGACGAATAGGATTGGGAGTTATGGGTGTTGCTGATTATTTATTTAAAAAGAAAATTAGGTACGGTTCAGCAAAGGCTGTGGATGAGATAGAAAAGTTGATGAAGTTCATTCGTAATGAATCTTATGGTGCTTCTGTTGAGTTAGCGAAGGAACGTGGGGCATTTCCTGCATTCAGTTCCTCTGAGTACTGTAAGGCTAGCTTCATTAGAAAGTTACCACCTAAACTACGTATGGCTATACGTGAGTTTGGAATAAGAAACGTTACGTTGAATGCTCTAGCACCTACTGGAACTATTAGTCTAATAGCGGACACTACAGCAGGGATAGAACCATTGTTTGCTAAGGCATATGAACGAAAGGATAGGGTGAGTGATCGTGTTTACATACATGAACTATATAAAGAATTTTTGCATTCTGATAATGTGCCTAATTATTTTGTCGATACTAATGATATTTCGCCAGATGAACATCTCGATATGCAAACGGCTTTCCAAAAGTTTACGGACAGCAGTGTGTCAAAAACTATTAATCTTCCTAAAAATTACAAGAAAGCTGATCTAAATAAGTTGTTATTGGAATATGCTTTTGATATAAAAGGAATGACTGTGTATAGAGATGGGAGTCGAAAGGGACAGATACTAAACAGATTATCTGAAGATGAGGTAATAAAACATCTTGAAGAAGGAACAAAACAATTAGATAGAACAGAGGAGGAGGTTAGCTGTTCATTGGGAGGTTGTGAATAATGGTAGCTAAGAAATTAAAAACTTTAACAAACCCTACAGGTAGCGGAGACATAAAACCTAGAGATGTGTGGGGTGGGGGTGAGTTTTTAGCGAAGGTTGTTGGGGATGAGAAGTACAATAAAGGAGTACATTTAATATGTGTTCCGGGACAACCTATAATAGCCCCTATGGAAGGTAGGGTAACAGGACATAAACTTTTAAGAGGAGGTGAAACTAATTATTCATATGTAGAGATTGTTAGTGGTCTATTCAAAGTTGTACTACGATATGTTGTATTGAACAATGGATTAGAAAATACAAATGTTTCGAAAGGATATACAATTGGTACAGCACAAGATATGGGAGGTAAATATATGTACACTGTTATTCCACATGTGGTATTAGAATTTTGGATAGCAAATGATCCAACGGATCTGTTAACTAATAAGGAGATACAGTATGAAATTTGTGATAACGATTATTAAAACTATAGGAAATCTAATAGGGTCATTCTTTTGGTTATTGGCTTTAGGATTAACCCAAATTGGAAATTTTTTTGCAACTAACAAAGGAGAAAAATAATATGAAAAAACTTATAACAATATTTGTAATAATGACAGCAGCACTTTTTATTTCAACGGGAGCATCAGCATGTTGGCCTTATTGTGGCAATAGTAATAATGGAGATACTATTAATAATTATGATAACAGAAGTTATGATAATAGTACTACTAATACACCTACTGCTACTGCAACAGGTGGTCAAGGTGGAAATGCTACTATTGAGAAGGGGGCTATTAAAAATAAAAATGTAAACAAGAATACTAATGTTAATATTAATGCAAATAAAAATGCGAATAAAAACAAAAACATTAATGTTAATAAAAATACACAGGGCCAATTACAAGGTCAGGCTCAGGGGCAGATGCAGGGACAGACAGCTCACAATGAAGGAGTTAGTAATTCAGTGGTTATCAACGAAGCTGAAACTAAACGAGAACACATCGGAGGTAGTGCGTTTACTGCAAAAGCTGGTACTTATGGAGATAAATATAATTATGGTGCAGAGTTTGCCCCCGTTGCAGAGCTTACAAGATTTAAGAAATCCTTTTCTTTTGCAGCCGCATATGAAGACTACGGAAGAAAATTTGGGGAAGACAAATGTAAGACGACAGGACACTCCTACAATGGTAGACATGAAGACGACCCAAGTGAGAGTATTCTTGTAACACCAGTTGAGAGTTTTAAAACTAACAGGAAGTTTATTGTTGTTGGGTTTTTAACTGTTAAATCTGTTGAAGATGGTACGGATTCTTTCATGGTGATGCAGAAGGTTGTGTTGAGTGCTGCTCTTATGCAAGGTGATGTAGCCATAGTTACTAATGAGGGAGCATCTTTTAAACCTAAAAGTTCGGGTTGGGGAATTGGCACGTTCTTTAGTGGTGGACAGGTTGCCGATCATGGTAATCGTGGTAACGCAACAGCAGGTGGTGGTGGAACAGGTTACTCTTCTACTACATCTGAGTTAGTTACTATGCCTTGGATGACAGTACAGGTAATTAAATACGTTGACTAAAGGAGGAATAATATGAAGAGAGATATGAAATTATCAGATTATTGTGATGATGCTCTACCAAACGACGAAATAAACAACCCCTCTCATTATACGTCCCATCAATCAGGGGTTGAGTGCAAAGATATTATCAAGCACATGGATTGGGCACAGGGGAGTGCCATCAAATATCTTTGGCGAATGGGACAGAAAGGAGATGATGCAATTAAAGACCTAATGAAAGCCAAAAAATGTATTGACTTTCAAATCGAAAAGATTAAAGAGGAACAGTTATCTACTTAGTTTACTAGATAACCATGCTTTAAACTCTGCTGGTTTGAAAGGTGTCTCACCGTAGATACCTTTCTTACCAGTAACAAATTTAGATTCCAATGTTTCTCTTGCTCCCTGTTTTCTCAACGAATGTTCCTGTCCTTTAAATGAATACTCCCTGAATTTAGGATCATTCACATCATATTTAAAGGCCTTGTCCGCATATTCCTTGGACAGTTTTTCTTCTTTCAACATGACTCTATTGAGTTCTTTGGTAGGATACTCTGTTCCTAATTTAGTTGCTTCTTGATGACTACTAACCCTATTAGGAAATCTTTTCTCACTAATACTATCTGACTTTCTAATTGTCCCTTCTCTTCTATATTTATTAAATAATTTATCGACAGCTTTCTCATCTGATTTTTTTATAGACATTGCTATTTGTTTATTATTTTGTTTAATAAGATATTCTTTTTTAAAATGTGATCCTGTTTGTTTTTTTGCTATGTTATATTCACTAGGAAATAGTTTAGCATATTTTGCTAAAACTTTTTTAGTGTGTACATCACTCAACTTCGCCCAACTATCATCTGATATTCTTAATTTTCCTTTTTTTAATTCTTTCTTTCCGTATTTTTTTATAGCACCTTTAATTTGTTTAAATACATTCTCGGTCATAGCTACCGCATGTTCTTCTGATGGAGCAGTTTTATATAAACTAAATGCTTCATCTGATCCTTCTTTTAATGTTCCTCTCGCTATTCTTTTTTCTACCGTAGTATTTATATTATCAGTAATACGATTCATTAAGTTTGCTCTAAATCCTTGAGGAGATAACTCCTCTGAAATAGAATGAACATAAGAATGAATAGGTTCATGAGTAGCTGTTTTAGTAGAAGCCTGTGATGTTAAAGTTATATCAGATTCTTTTTGTCCTATCCATCGTTCAGTTCTCCCTTTAGTCCATCGTTTTGTAGTTGAATCTTTAAATGGATTTTTTATTTCTGGTTTTATTTTTAATTCTCTAATATTTTTGAGTACTTTTTTAGGAAGAACCTTGCCAACGTTTCCTATTTTACGCACATCAGCAACGTCAGGCCATAATTCATTAGCATGTTTATATGGAATAAAACCCTTTCTTATTTTACCAAAACCTTTACCTACTGCTTTACCCCACATTGCAGGAGTTATTGAAAGACCACCAACAGATTCAGCAACAGGTCTATCTAATGATCCTATAGGCGTGGCCTCACTCCCACGACCTGTCAATCTAAGACCAAGATTGCCCCACCCCTGTGTAACTTCTTTAGGATAGTTTCGAAACCTATCTCTAACATAATCAAACAGTATTCCTTTATTTGCCATTATGCTTTCTTTCCTTTTATATAAGTACCCCAAACATAAGCACCGAAGAAGAAACAAATTATAGAACCAGTACCCCACATCATTAAGTTGCAAGTTGCTAGTTCAAAGTAAGTCTTAGCCCACTCTGGATTAAATGGAATACAAATAGCCACCATAAGAATTAAGGCTAACTGTACCCGTATCCACATCATAGCTAAAAATCGTCTGGTTTTACTCTTTACAGTAGACTCAGCGAGGCTCATCTTTACAAACTCTGTTACTGCCTCGCCAACTTTAAAAGCATCTCGTGCTTTCTCTACATCAGAATAGTGCAGATCATTTATAAACCCACCAGCCTTAACTAGTATACCATTATCTTTATCAAATACATCTGTTGCTATTTGAGGTGCTCCTATTACAAAGTTTTTTATTGCCGTTAGCCAACCCATAACTAATCCCCTTTTATTTTATTAAATGATTTAGCACTCTTAGATATTTCCGCAGCCATCCCTCTAATCTGATTTATCTTTTTTTCTATTGCATCATCATATCGTTTAGTACTCTTACCTTTCTTTTTCATAGCTGCTTTCTTAATATGAAGAGTTCTAATTTGTCTCTTAATTCTACCAGCCATAACACCTTTTTTTGGATGAGTTTTACTAATAGCTCGTACCATTTGATCTGTATAGTTGACAGGATACACTTTTAATCCTAACAGTTCATTTAACAGAACTAATCCTGTGGACTGTTCTCTTCCTCTATAATCTGGTTTGCCCCTTAAATTGGATATAATTTTTGCAGCTCCAATAACAGGAGTAGGTAACGCTGTTTTAGCTACGTGTGCTGCTCTGTATTTAATATGTGTTTTTAATTTATCTACTTTTGATTTTCCAACTGTTTCTTCTTCAGGAACTATATCTTTTTGTGTGAACCAATCAAAACCTTTTACAGTACGTTGCTGTGCTAACTCACTAACAATCGGCATACCCATTGGAGATATACCACCGGGAAGTATATTAGCAAATCCACCACTCTCAGCTATGTCACCCCAAGGGAGTATATAAGACAGACTCAAGTAATGCTCTCTTCCATTATCATCTACAAAAGGAACTCTAGGAAAACTAGGAAGTCCAATCTTATCTGTGATACTCTTCATGTAATCAGGCCGATGCTCTTTCTTAGCTTTAGCTTGTTCAGGACTATCACCAATAACACTCGTTGCTGCTTGCTCTAATCCATATATCATAGCAGCAGGAAGTAGGAACCTGTGTGGTGTAGTGAGCGCAGCTTCCGCTATCCTAGGCATTGCTTTCATTGTAAACGTAGCGAATGGAGCACCATACCATTTAGTTCTGTATTTATGTTGTGCCTTTGTAACCTTTGAGTAGTTGAACAGCCATTTCTCTGCGTCTAATGCGGCATCCTTATAGGACATCTTTTTCTTTTTAACATTATGCATAAACTTAGCTATCTTAAACCACTGTTCTTCAGCTTCATATTTCTTAGCTGCCCAAGCAGCACCCTTCTTTCCTTTATCCCATGCACTACCTATAACACCTATCTTTTCTGACAAACTATCAGCTTTAGCACCTTTCAACTGAAGCTCAACTTCAGTAAACATTGCTTTCAACTCAGCATGAGTAAAAGTACTCTTCATCAAACCTTCTTTACTAGCTGCTACCCAAAATTCTCCTCTGCCCTTCATTTGTTGAGCTGCCTTATATAAATAATAAGGTTGTTCATACAGAGGGAGTCCTCCTAGGTGAGCAAGAATAGCATTAGACATCATATTCCTAGCATGTGTTTTAGGTGAGGCTACTACCTTACCAAACTTCCATGCTGCTAACATCTTAGCTCGTGCTCGTTCCCCTTTACTCTGCTCATGTACAACAGCAGTAATGTCTTCCCAAATTTCAGGGTGTACACGCTTACCTGACAACTCTCCTAATCTTTTATTAATAGGAAGTTTTCTAAATCCTTTTGGTATAGTTTTCTTTGTTGAAGGATTGAATGTCCAATCCTTATTCTCAGAAATCTTTAAAAAGAATTTGCCCATTTCAATATCATGTGTTAACTGAATGATACCTTTAGCTACAGGATACCCTGGAGTTAAGATTTCACCAAGGGCTTTTCTTTTCTCTTTATCTATATCTAATCGTTTCTTAAACCTATCTAGCCCCATTTTATCAGGAACTTGTTCTCCGTATTTCCTTACTAATTTTTTATATTCCATCTTAGTATAGAGCCGTGGCATATACTTCCCTACATGAGCAAAGAAATCTTTCTTATTCAATAAACCTAAATCAGTAGCTTGTTTACCTAAAGCAATAAACACATCTCGTGATTCTTCAGCTAATAATTTTTCAACTTTAGATAAATTTTTAGGCATCTCTCCTCTAATACTCTCTGCTATTTTTAATTGAGATGCTTCAGGCAATGATTGTAATCTGTTACCTAAATTAATAGCATACTCTCTACCAACAGCTTGATGAGAGTTCATATCTTCCATGTTCTTCATAAACTTACTAGTATCTTTTAGAGTTCCACGATATTCATATATTAAAGCTCTATTGATACCTTTACCGATACCATAAGGAAGTTTATCTAAAAGTTTTGGAGCTATATCTCCTGTTAATTTCTTCCATGCGTCACCTTTAGTATGTTTGATGTATGTTTTAATAGCTTTATGAATAGGAAATCCACTGTATAGAGTAGTGCCACCTTCAGTTGTTACTGGATGTTCCTCCACCTCTTTTATTTTTTTAGATAGTTGTTTATTCTTTCTGATAACAGCTTTATTGGTTGCTATTATAGCATCTGTTTCCAACTTACGCTGTTCTCTAGTTGTCTTTCCAATTTTGGATTTAGTTTCTAGAGTAGCTCTGTGTCCTGCGAATTTTTCTATTGCTGCATTATCTATTCTTTCAACAACATTCTCTTTTGCTTTTTGTTTTTTGTATTCCGCAACAGATATTTTTTTAACAGGCCCAGCAGTTTCCTTTACCTCTGCCAATGCTTCTTCATTAGTCTGTTTCTTTGCTTCTTGTTTGTCTCTAATTGATTTGCCAGAACGAGGAGCTTCCTCTCCACCAAAATGAGCATCTTCAATTGCTTGTTCTTTACCTTCAGCTACACTAGTTCTTTTACCCTCTTCATATGCAGCAGCTTCCCTAAACGCATTAGTTTTTAATTCTTTAGCTACTCGATCACGAGTCTTGCCTTGTTTGAGTCCCAATTGTTTTTTAATGTGGTTCTGGATTGCATTCTCTGCAACCTTATGAGCAGTACCTTTTATCTTACCTTGAATTTTACCACTTAAAAACGCATCAATGTCAGACACGTGTACTTTTCTAATGTATCCCCATATGGCATCTCGTGCTACATTTTGAAGTATATCATAAGAAAAATCCTTCGCTAGTATAGATTTATTTTTAACAGATCGTACTACTTTAAAAGCTATATTGTTGTGAGTTATTTCTTTACCAAAAGTAGGAGATCCTTTTTTTATATCAGTAGGAACTAACTGTCTAAACACATCTAAGTCTTGATAAGTTGGTTCTCTCAGTTTACCTAATTGTTCTTTCTTAGTTAGAACAGATTTCTTTGTCTTTGATACATATGCTATTTCTTTCTCACCTTGCTTAATTATACGTTCAGCTTTAGCTTTAGCAGCTTTGGCAACAATCTTTGTTTTTTCTGCAAGAACATCATTGGAAATATAACCGTCTTTAGTTTTAAATCCTTTAGTATATTTATTTACTACAGCTCCACCCTTCTCTTCTTCTATTTTAAGTACCTCTCCTGCTTTTCTAGCTTTCTCTCTAGCTACATCATAAGACGCACGTATCTCATCACGTATAATTTTAGTATGCTTAGAAGGAGACCATGCTTTAGATATAGTTGTACCTTCATACACCTTACCATTTAATGTGCGTATACTAGGAGTATCTAAATCCGCATAAGAGGATTTTATTCTCCTTTCTTTCTTCTCTACTTTTGCTTCTACTACTTCTTTAACAGGAGTCTTTGCTTTAACAGGCAGTTTCTTTTTTAATAACTCAACATCTTTCTTATCAACAAATTCTTTTTCAAATGCGTCTTTTACTAATCTAGTTTCAATGGTTTGTTTCTCAGGATCGGCCTCTCTCATTGCCTCTTCTATTGCTTCCTGATCTTTCTTTCTCGGTTTAAATGTAGGAGCTTTTTCATTCTTAACTATCTCATTAATACATTTTCTTTCTTCTGGTGTGAGAGCTTTTAGTTTCTTCTGTAAAACTGCTTTAGCTGTCGCTCTCTGTTTCACATTAATTCTACCAGCACCACCTACCTTATGAAATCCTTTGAACATTAACAACTCAGCTATGAGTGACGTTACGTATCCAGTACGAGCGCCCCAATTAGCTTCAGCCTGTTCTCCTGCCATAGTAGCTGGCTTCAATGCAAACTCCATTGCAGCACCTAACGTATTAACAGCAGCTATTTCTACATCAGATTTAGGTTGTAGAAATTTAGGAATCTTACTAGCAACAAACTCTTCTGCTGCAAGAGCATCCTCTTTAGTACCTCCAGTAGCTAAAGACATAATACCATATGATTTCTGAATAGGCCAAGCCACTAAACCAGCAAGAGTAGACCCTACTACACGAGGAGTAGCTAAAACTGCTTTACCAATAGATGATAATATATCACTATCACTAGGAGCGTGTAAAAGAACACTAGCCTCTTCTCTAGTTATTCTTTTTTTAACATCTTGTGGTTGTTGCTGTTGTTCAGTATCTTCAGCGTATAATAACGCTTTCGCTTCTTCTCTAGTCATTAGATAATTCCATTATAAGTGTTAAGGCTTCTTCTTCACCACCGGGAAGTTCTCCCCTGTCAAGTGCAGCTTTAATATCTGGAACTGTTGTGTATTTAACCTTACCTGATAAGGCTTTTTTAGTTTCTTTATTAGATGGTTTCCATTTCTCTACTTCTGCTTGTTCATCAAATGCTTCTACCTCTTCTTTAGTTGCTCCTAAATCAGAAGGATTGCCATCCTGTCTCATATACTCACGAGCTATAATCATTTTTTGAGAATATGCTTCATCTTCAATTCGTTCTACATGTTCATTATAATCCTCAATCAAAGGATCAATATTTTTAATAGCATTAACTCGTATCTTCTCTCTCATTTCATAACTAGAACGTAATTCTTTAAGAGTTTTATTTACTACGTTTTTGCTATTAGTTTTTAAAGTATCCGCAGCAGCTTTTATTTCAGCATTTTGTTTTCGATAGAGTCTATCTAACATAGCTTCATTCTGACTCTGTGCTGTAGCAACCTGTTTTAACAATTCAGGATTGTATTGATTGGCTATAGCAAACTGGGTTAGTCTTTTACCTCGTTCTTTATATCCTTCTATCATTTTTTGTGTGGAAACATTGTTAGCTTTTTGTATTTTAGATTCAATACTATTTATTTTAGCTTTTAGTTTCGCACTAGCTGCAATTCTCATATCAACATTTTTATTTTTTGAATTGCTCACTGTTTTTAATTTCGCTTTAACTGTGTTTAATTGTTTAGTATGTTCTGCCACATCTCCACGTATCATAGCTGCCGGATCTGTTATTACAAATGGAAGATTGAATAACTTAGAAGCAAATTGTAAATCATATTGTCTAGGAGACATTTTAACAGGGACACCAGTTTTTTTATTAGTTAATAAACCTGTACTAGGATTATATTTAACATTATTTCCATGTATAGATTCTATTAATGCAACACTCCTAGGATCACTTAATATATCTTGTCCACGTTGAGTTGTTATACCTAACTGTTCGTTTATATTTATTTGAACAGGAGTTATAGATGCCTTTATCTCTTGCATTTCTGCTTTACGTTTTTCATTCTCTAGGGCAAAGCCCTCCTGTCTCTGTTTAAAAGTTGCAGCTTCCCTCTTGTCTTGTAATAGAGATTGTTTTCTAGCGAAATCATTAGATTTAATAGCTTCTTCTAAACGCCTATCATTATTTTCGGCAGATCGTCTAGCAAAACCCCTGTCTTCTTGCTGAGTTTGTAATTGTGATGCCATGAATAACTGTTTCATTCCTCTAGCTTCACGATCATCCGCCCGATCTGAATTTATATTCATCTGTTTATTGAGGTTGTCAATACCTCTTGCAATTGGCTCATAAAATTCTGCACTATATCCCATTATATCTCCTATTCTTATTAACCAAACTGAGCACCGTCACTATCATCACCATCGTATGATGTATCACCATAAGCATCAATATCAAAACCGCCAATACCCGGAGCATTAGGCCCACCAAAGCCACCATAATCACTATCCTCACCACCTGATTCTACTGATGCCATAAAGTCTTCAATACTCATACCTGCTGGTAAAGAACCCGGCCCCATATATGCTGCTCCAGCCTGACTAGGATTATTTGTTAAAGACTTAGAATATGCGTCTGGATCACTATAAGCCTGTTCCTTTGTGAATCCCTCACGATTACCACCATCACCCTGACTCTGACCAAAAGGATTTATTAAATGCCCAAGACTCATAATCCTTCCTCTGTCACGATGTTCTTCCATTTTTGCTGACAGTTGTCCTGCACGAGACAGTTCAGTTTTAGTATTCACTTGATCTGGATTTTTTATATCATCAGTTATACCTTGCATATCAGCATCTACGTTTTGTGCAGCATTCGGATCTCTGCCTAATCCAGCTTCTCTTATTGCCGTACCCTCTTCAGAAAAAGGATCTATTCCCCACTCACTGAAAAGACTAGTTAAATCTTTTTTCATTGCTGCTCTTTTTGCTACATCCCCAAACATGCCTAATATACTCGGAAACATTCCTGATGCTACACCACTAGCAGCTCCAGTTCCAATTGCTCGTGTAGTATGAGCGCCTGCTTGTTTAGCCATATATCCTGTTGTTGCAGCAACCAACCCCTCTCGTTTAAAATCTCCTAAACCCCATTGGCCTATGCCCAAACTTCGTTCTATTTGTTTATCAAAAGCATCTGTTTGAAAATCTCCAGTTGTGTCTTCAGCCGAAGCATTTTGTTCACCACCACTCTCTGGATTAGCAAAGTCATCACTATAATAACCATCATTAGAAGGAGCAATATTTAAATAATCATTCATATAACTGTTATCATATTCTGGATCTCCAAATGCATTACTCTTCATTTGAAATTTTTGCTGGGTATTTATAGTTTCTCTTTGTGCTTCCGGGGCATAATTTTGATATGCTTGAGATTCATCTGTGGTGTACTGTCTGCCACTAACGTTTATCTGTCCTTGTAAACGTTTTAAATAATCATTTTCTTCTGGTGTATACTGCTCTTGTTGATCTTGTGCCATTTCAAATTCTCCTTATAAAAACCCTAATAGTCCACCAAGCGCACCTAAACCAGCACCCCATTTTTTATTCTTATCACTCTTACTACCAAACATAGAAGCTAGTCCATAACCCATACCAGCTCCACCAATAGCTCCACCTAATCTTCCTCCCCAATTAAAACCTCCGCTACTTCCACTACCAGTAGTTCCGTTACCGCCCCATTTACTTCCACCAGTACCCCACTTATCAGCAATATTAGAACCTAAATTAAATGTGGAAGTTCCCATAGAGAATTCTTGAGCATCGGCAGCCGCATCTTGAGATTGTTTCTGCAAATTATATGAGTCTTGCCATTGTTTACTAGAAGTGGCTCTGTCCCTATCAGCTTGTTCTTTAGCTAATTTTGATGCTACAGTATCTCGTGCTACACCATATTGTCCTTCTAACATCCAATTATAAGGTCTTCTTTTTCGTCCGCCACCTCTTTGTCCATATGCACTATTAGTATAACTCATTTATAAATACTCCTTCTATTTTTTATAAAAACTTGGATCATATCTACGCCGATACCATTCTGTTTGTTTTATGGAATCTCGTGCACTAGGCATCGTTTGCCATAAAGTTTGAAGACTCTCTGGAGAGGCTCTGTCTATATAACTCTGTGTCATTAAAGCATTTCGTTCTTTCATGAGTTGCCTATCTTTAGTAGCTTCCCTATTACCAGAAATATTTACAGCAACGCTGCCTAATCCTAGAAGTTTTGTAATGGGCATTGCTTTAATAGCATCATCTAATCTACTCTTTTTGTTTGCATATGTTAAATCGTGCCGTCTGCCACGTTCAGCAATATCTTGTTCTTTTAAACCATATGAATTAGCAAAGTTTGTGGACTCCTGCTCTCTCTTCTTTTCAGTAGCTCCATAATTTTGATACAGTCGTCTCAATTGTAACTGAGGAATAGCAGCATAAGAATTTCGTTGACTAGTTAATCTAATTTGTTCTTGTAATCTAGGATCACTAGCAAAATGTCTTAATGGTTGTCTCATTTATTATTAACCTTTCATTATAAATGCTAAAGCAAAATATGGTGGAACAAAAGCAATATCTTCTGTAGCAATAGTATGATTATCATGAGCACCAGCAGTATCAGAGTGATCAACAGCTTGTGCATAACCAGTATGAGAATTTCCCTTATGATTATGTCCTCCAGCAGAGGAACAGGTAGCCACTGTTCCATTAACAGTATTGTCACCAGCATTCTGATTATCATTTGCAGCAGAATCTAATTGAATAAAATGATCTCTTAAATCAGGTGTTCCGTTGTCTCCATTACATAAATACCAACCGGAAGGTGGAGTAGTAGATTCATACATTCCTATTATACCAGAAACATTTGCAAAATCAGCAGAAGCATTTGTCCAAGCACTCAAATAATATCTTTTAATCTGTGCTGTTAGAGTTAATCCTATTGTATGTGTATGATCACCAGCAGGAGTATAATCAAAACAAGGTACTTCACCCACAACATTTCCTGTTGTAGTTCCTGTTCTATGATCATGATTTCCTGAAGCACTAGATGTAACACTATCCGCTACCTGTGAAGCAACACTAGTGATTGTAGCACCAGCTTTTAATAATCTAGCATTATCTTTAACAACGGATAGTCCAGCTATATCACTAATACTCAAAACTAGAGTATTTTGTGGATATTTAGCATTGTTTGCCTGAGCTTTAATAAATACTAATTGTTCAGTTCCCGGTTCAAAATCTTCAACCGTAGCAGTATGTGTACCAGTATATTTATTAGCTGTCCCAGCAGCACCTTCAGAAAAAATACCTCCATCTCTAATAGTATTAAAATCAGTACCGGCATGATATGTACTGTCGTTAGTTGTATAAATTATATCATTATGTGTTGCATCAGTTTCATCAACAGCATATGTATCCCCAGCACCAACAATCCACAAATCATTAGCAGCAGCATATAGATCCCATCCGGTAGGCGCAGTAGTTCCTCCTTGATATGGAAGAATTAAACCTGTAGGAACATGATTTTTATATGCTCTATTAGAATGTAATGCGAGTAATCCGTATCTTTTACCTATCATATTATTATGCCCACGCAGCTACTTCATTAGTGTTACCGAATTGTAAAACGATTCCAATTAATTTGGCATCCCCAACCATTGTATCTCCAGCATCAGCGCCTTCCCGATATACTTTAAGATGAATCATATGTCCTAATGCAGCAGAACCAGCTATTGTTACCGCACCAGTTGCGGCAGATATATGTAATTGCCCATCTAACCCTGTTCCAGCAGCATCATTAACCTCTACAGCAGTTCCTAAAGCAGCATCCATTTCTTCAGCATCCGTGTACGAACCACCTTGTATACCCCATCTACAAACTTGAGCAGCAGTAGCTCCAGATGTAGGCATCCAATAAAATTTAGCCTTCACCGTACTCCTATCCCACGTAGACGGCATAACTAAATCAAACTCAATATACTCAGTAGTAGCAGCATCAAATGAATAATAAGATAAATTAATATCATTATTAGCTAACTCTTCCGTACCAAATACAGCACCATTAGTTGAAGACCGTGTAAATGCACCAGCACCCAACCACATGTGATCATACTTCAATCCTAATCCTGTATAGAACTCATCCAAATCTGTTGCCTTAGCAGCATCTCTAAAGAAATCAGTAAACGATTGACAATGAGTTAGTACCCACCGCTCATCACCAGAAGCACTAGTAGGTGTTACAAAGTCTACTCCATCATCAGTCTCTCCACTAGCAGAATCATAATAATAAAAATACAACAGCCCTGTTGTTGCAACAATAACAAAAGCAACATCATCATCACTCAATATAGAATCTGAAATATCATCTAATGATCCAGCTCCACCACCTGCTATAATATTAGCAGCATAAACATTATTCGCCATGATTTATCTCCCTATCTTTTTTCTGTACGTATTTTACTCGATTGTATACCCCACATAAGAGGTTTAAATACCTCATCCGATGATATGAATTCAAATTTAAAAGAATGTGACCAAGCTATCTCATTCAAATCATTAGTTACCTTAACTACTCTATTTGATCCCGTCAGAGTAGTCATATCTAAACTACTAGCAGGAGCAGAATTGTATTTTAAACCAGCTACAGATGTATCTGATAGAGAAGGAATAACATCAACAAAGGATAATCCCGCAGCAGTTTCCGCTTTTGCTAATGTAACATCTGACCACGTAAGAGATAATCCAGAGTCAGTATTAGTATCACTTCTGTAATAAATGCTAACAGTAGCACCAGATGAATCTAGTTTTTTTGTAACTAATTTTAATCTTCTTATTAAACTCTCATCCCATTGACTGCCAGTTGGAAAAAAATCACCCACAGTAACAGTTCCCGTAATGTCAGAACCGTTCCAACTGTTACCTGTTTCTAATTCATAAATTCTACCATCATTAGAACCGCCATATATATACTGATCACCAGTTGTAGCTATAGCTTGAATACCACAAGTTACTCTAGAACCTAAATTCCAACTCTTTTTAAACCATTTTTTTCTTCTTACATCGTATACAAGCCACGTATTTAAATATGTAGAAGTACTAGTGGGTATTAAAATATTCCATTCATTATTTGTGCTGTCAAACCAAGATTGAGAATCATTAAAATATGTAAAGTTAACACTATCAGAATCATTAGGATCAAAATAGTTTTCTATTCCTTTAACTGGATGTATAATAGCACCATCAAACATAACTGGCCCTTGATGACTAACCCACATTGCTACGTTTCTTTCTACATCTTCACCAACATTAAACCCAACTTCGGCAGTACACAATGTTCCGGGAGCTGGACAACCAACTCCAAATGAAATTGGATATAATTTATAATCAACAGGTGTGTCTCCCGTCATTAACCACACTTCATTATTTTTTAGTATAACAAACATACTCAATATATTAGAACCAAACCTATTATATAATTGAGTAGCAGCAGTAATCTCTTCCACTGATCCAACATAGATACTCTGGTATCCATTATCAGAACTGTCTAATCCATTAAACATGTGTGGATTATTATCAACTGAAAAATCTATTCTGTTACCTTGATTACCTTCAACAAAACCACACATCATTAATTTATTTTTATACTGTGCAGGAAATTTATATATTTCAACATCTTCTTGTGCTGGTATACCAGTTACTATATCAACAGTTACTTCATTATCAGCAGTGCCAGTAAATGTGCCATCAATAGAGAGTCTATAAGCATAACCTATTGTACCAAACAATTCCTTTTGTTCTTCATCAGTAGGAGGAGTCCAATATAATAATCCAGTTTGAGAACAACTAGAATCGCCAGCCGTATCTAATGTTTCATCTGTATATGTTAGGTTTGCCCAAGCACTACCATTCCAATATTGTATACCATCAGCAGCAGTAAACTGTGCATCAGCAACATTCAACAATGATCCTAACATTGTTAATTTAATTGCTGCCATACGATCATCGAACATTAAATAAATAAAATCATTAGCAACTAATTGACCTACATATAAACCAACTGGTAAATCAACAGTAGAAGGTTCTCTAACATGTAAGGTAAAATCTTCATATGATGTATTCGAATGTTGGTATCTTTGTGCTTGTATTGGTTTACGATAAATACCGTCCCAAATATTTGTTATTGCTTGCATCGGTTTATCAACAGTTATCTGATAAATATTTGCAACACAGTGTACCGCAGCAGACATTGTTACTTCTACTGTGTAAGCATACGCATACCGTTCTTTAAAATGTTTTGCTTTTGCTGTACTAACTGTACTAACAAAAGATAGTGTACCAGTTTTAGTTAGTTTTTCAGTGCCATCAACCAGAGTAGTAACAGCATCAAAGGAAGTTCCCGTCCAATGTTTAACTACTAACGTATCTGTAGTAGCAGCATTTTCATTAGCATTACTAGGATCAACATATAATTTAAAACCTTGCAACGGAGCAGTTGAAAGAATTAACGCAAATCCTCTATCATCAGTATCTATTGTAAAATAATCAGAGACAATTCTATTTCTAGATACATCTGTTTCATCTATTGGTAAAGCAGCAGCTCCATCAACATCAGCTATTACAGATGAAAACACAGCCATAACATCAGCTTCAGTACCTTCCCAAACTAAAGACTCTTCTTGATTACAATACGCTACCACACCAGACGGGCCAATACCAAATCTTCCGGTCAAATTAGCACTAGCATCAGCATGTAGAGCTGTGGTATTAAACACACCAGTTCCTTCAGCAGTTCCTACAGCAGAGTTACTGTAATGAACTTCTCCATTACCACTAGAATCTGATGCATGAACTAAAAGATAGGAATCAGCAGTTCTATTTGTTCTAAAATGTAGACCACTATTAATATTTATATGATCTACAATAGCTGTAGAATTGAAATCAAAGTTTCCATTAACACCTTCAATACCACTTTCACAGTACCTCATGTTAATTAGTTCTTGAAAGTTCTCAGCCCCTATTAAAATTGGATCAACACTAGGCAACCACTGTCCATTGAAATTATATATCTTATCTTTCAAAGGAACGTTTTCAACTTTAGGTATGTCAGCTTTAATGGGTTCGAATTTTTCTTTTTTTATAACTTCAGACAAAATATTATATCCTTACTTGAGTGTAAAATTACCAAATGGTTCTGTACCAAAATCATATTTGTCTTTTCTTTCGTGATTGATTGTATTAATATACTGTGTTAAATACAGAGCTGATTCTTGAAACATTCTATCCTTAGCTTTTGCTTTAGATGCGGCATATAAAAAAACTATTGGTTGATGCTCATCTCGTAGCTCAGTAATGTCATCAGTTTCAGATGCACAGATAACTGTAATATCATTTCCATTTTGTGTTACAGTAGGTGTTGGGGATATATAAAATTTTCTATTGTTCTCAAAAAAATGTGTAGGATCACCAGTTGAATTTTGTATATGCCCAAACTTTTGAATGTCTACTCTTTGCAATCCTTTAACTGTAGTGCTATTATCATAGTAACAAGCCTTTATTTTTAGAAGGTCGGATAACCATGACTCATCAGAAGATGAATACAACCATTGATCTGTGACTAGAGTAACAGTTTCCTCGCTCTCAACACACAGCAATTTAGTACTCAAATCAATAGTACCTTCTGCAATCCAATTAGTTAGTTCTGAATCAGTCCAAAATCCCGGAGTATCTTCGTTTATCAAAGACCTCACCTCTGTAATTGCATTCGCTAATGTATATGCCATAATATTTAAAACCCCAAATTGTGATATTTCTTTACAAAATTACGTCCGACTACCATGCTGTTTACAGCTTGTTTAAACATAGTTAAAAACAATATATCAACATTAATTTTTTTATCTTCCTTAGCTTTCGTTGCCATAACTACAAGAGCTTCTCTTATGTATTCATTAAAGTAATCATCATACGGCATGTAACTCAATATAGTTAACTTGGCAGATTTAACATGATAGTATGCATCTAGAGCATAATCATCATCTGCTTCAATATCAAAATAAAAATTGGTTCCATTGTGCGACCAATAATTAGGTGGGCCAGTTGAAGAGTTTTTATCGTTTGTTTGATACAAATGCATTATATTAATTAATGGACTCTTTGGAATTAAAATAGTTCCTCTATATAATCCAACAATGCTAACGCTTCTAGTAGGTTGTGTAACAGTATTATCTCCTGATCCTAAAGTTGTAGTACCATGTGTCATTGTAAAATCAGAATCTTGTGAAATTAAAAGTCTATCTAATAATTGTATCACACGGTTTACATAATCAACCATCTGATCATCATCCCATTTCTGACCACCATGATCCTGTAAATCATATCGAGCACTCTTAATGAGATCACCCACTGTTATTGTACTAGATGTTGTATAATTATCTGTGCTCCCCACCCATTGACTGCACATAGTATATTCTCCTCATTACCTTTTTTGTAGATACTCTTTTAATGGTGTTATATCTTTTTTTGAATTACAACTTAAGCAGAGTATCTGTTCAGACATAATTTATTTTCCTTTATTGAAATTTATACCTTACTATTACTATTCCTAAACCGCCAGTACCACCATCTTTAGCAGTACCGTCATGTCCGCCTCCGCCTCCGCCTCCGCCAGTATTAGTAGTTCCATTAGTACCAGCCAGCGTTCCACCGCCAGCGCCACCACCGCCAGCGCCACCAGCGCCACCGGCGCCGCCGCCAACACCATAAGCGCCGCCTCCACCACCTCCAGCATAAGTTACAGATGATCCTGAAATAGATGAGGCGCTACCCGCTCCACCAGCGCCGCCTACTGAAGTTGTCCCATTAGAACCGACTACTCCGGCGCCACCACCACCACCAGCACCATAACCTGCTGCGCCTGCGCCACCACCACCATCGTGTCCTTGTCCAACAGTTCCAATTCCGGGAGTATTAATATCTATTGTTGCCCCACCACCGGAACCACCATTTAATCCTGCGCCGTTCACAGCGCAACCACCTCCACCTCCACCAGTGGCAGTTAATGAGTTAAAAGTAGAGTTTGAACCACTAGTACCTCTATTTGGTGTTGCACCATCTCCGCCAGCACCGCCAGCGCCTACAACTATTCCATAAGTTTGTACTGTAAGGGGAGATTCACTACCTGAAAGTAATCCTCCGGCGCCACCACCAGCACCTCTACTACCTCCGCCTCCGCCGCCTCCTGCAACTATAAGATAGTCAAAGTCTCCACCCTTTGTTACTATAAGATCACCTGATGTAGTAAAGGTATGAACTTTATAATTACCATCTGTAGTTACTGCTCCTCCGGTAGCAGTTGGAAAATCACCACTACCACTATGAGCCATTCTCATTCTTGTTGCTAACATATATCCCCCATTATGGTGATTTCATATCCAATCCAGCAGCAAACCCATACCAAATAGTTCCACCGTCTACTGTTGTAAATGTTAAAATATCTATTCCAGAAGTGGTTAATGTTGGTTCAGTTCCACCTGCCCAATCCACTGCTGCGGGCCAGTTCACAGTTTGTGAACCACCATTAGTCAAAATTAATGTGAACGATCCTGCTGTTCCTGATGTAGGAGGATTTGTAAATGTAAATGTTTGTGCGCCAGTATCAACAGTTGCAGTAACGACATTACCAGATGTTAGATCAATAGCATCAGAACCACCACCTAAACTACCAATAGCATTAACTGTCTCACCATAATCTCTAATTACTGGTTGATCTACTATTTTATCAGCACAATATAAATCATAACCTAGTGTTATAAGACCGTTAGCATCAACACTCATAGATGGATTAGGTGCTCCGTCACTGGCAGATAATTCACTATGTCTATGAAGAGCATCCCCCATTGAGTCATCAGTTAGGGTATTTAAATTAGCTTCCGTAATAGTAGCTGTCTGTCGTATAGCTTCACCATTAGCAGCAGGAGCTTGAAGAGCCACTACTTGATACAGACTGTTCATATTTATATCGGCAGCCATTGTTCCAAGAGCTGTGTCTGTCCCTTGTGTATGTTTTGCTAATGTATTAGCAACTATCTCATCCCATTTAGCTTTTGTGAGTAAACCTGCTCTTGTTGTACTAGCTGAAACCATTGTTGCATCTGTACCATCACTACAAGCAACCTTCACTGTAGTTTCAGTGGATGCTCCTTCAGATAAATTGGAAGTAACATTGGTATCTTTTAAAGTATTAGCAACTATTTCGTTCCATTTATCCGCACCGAGCAATCCCGCATTATCTGTATCAGCTTCTACGAGAGTTACATTTGTTCCAGTACTACACTCTATAACCTCTGTTGTTGCATTTCCAGTACCCAAACTTAAATTAGTAGCAACGTTAACTTGAGCACCGTCTGCTACATTTAAAAGAGTTAGGGCATCTGCTTTTGAGAGAACTTCTGGTGCTCCAGCTCCCGCAGTATCTCTAGCAATAATAGAAGCTGTAGCCATATTAGCCATCATAGCTAAGTCTACTGCTCCAGCAGCTATAACTGTTGCACCGTCTGCCGTACTAGTAACATCACCACTATGATTAGGATGGACATATTTATTATAGAGTGTATCAAAATAAGTTTTAAGAAACGCTTTAACTTGTGTCCATGTAGAAGTCACTAGAGCATCATCATCTGTACTATCACGATATATTGCTAGATCAGCATTAATAGGTGGATTCTTTGCAGTGAGTGCAGCAAGTCCAACCGCTTCCAGATCAACAGCACCACCAGTACCTTCTGTTCCATCATGATTATGTGCGGGGAGTGTTCCTGTTGTTCCAGAACTCTGCTCCCCATAGAACGCACGTACTAATTTATCTGTTAAATCATCACCACTAGTGTTTATGACAACAGTTGTATTAGGACTAGAATAAGTAGTACTAGCAATGGTTCCGTACTTATATCCATCAGAACCACAATTAGCTTTCATTCTTCTATTAACACTAAACTCAGTTGTCTTATCTCCAACAAGAGTAAACGTATTAGCATCTACATATGTAGCTGTATATCCTTGAGCCATTATTTATCCCTTATTAAGATATTGGAAGTTTACCTTCTCGTTTTAAAATTTTAAAATATCTAGCCATCTGCCCTAAATTATATTTAGCAGACATTATAATACTACTTGTACAATTTTTAGCAACCCAAGCATCATAAGCTGCTGAAGCTGCTGTAGCAGATACCTGAGTACCATCATTGTTTCGTGTAAATATACTCGTTAACATAGCCATGTCGTATCCTCCTATTCAGCTAAACTATCTGTTTCAGTATCCCATGCAGGAATAACAACTTCCAACATAACATCAGTAATACCATCATCAACCGCAGCATCCAATATTTTAATGTAGAGAAATTCATCTGCGGTAATAGCAATTGGTGCATTATCAGTCAATGTATCAAAAGCTGCCCAAGTATCAGTTCCACTATCTATAGCAATAGCATCATCAATTTGATTACCTGCTGATGAAGTACCAATATCCATTGATGCAGCACCGTCAGTAGCTACTGTAGCTCTAGTAAAACCACTCTTCAATATCCAATGATTCTTTATTTCACAAATCTTTGCTGTGTCATTTTGAGCCATCTTCATGTCTGCCCAATTAAATCTAAAGAAGAACCAGTTTGATCCCGGTTTGGTAGAGGGAATCATGAATTTTTGTGTTTTATATAAATTATATTCTGACATCTTTCTAATCTCCTGTTATTTTTGTTTTAACCAATATCCCAAGGGGATACAATAATTTCAAACATAAAATCAACATTGGTTGTATTTAACAACGCTTCAGTGTTAATAGTTAATAATACATAACCATCTGCTATAATAGCTAGAGGAACTGCATCATCTGTCCCATCCGTTCTAATCCAAGTATCTGCTCCGCCTTGTAAAGCAAAAGCATTATCTAATTCATTCGCAACAGATACTTCTAAATCTCCAGTAGCCGTTGCAACCGCAGGGGAATTAACTCTAGTAAAACCATTCTTTATAATCCAATGATTTTTAACTTCCATTAATCGAAAAATATCACCGGATGCACCAACTTTTCCAAAATATTTCTGAAATACCTGACCATCAAATTTAATATGAAACCAATTAGAACCCGGTTTAATACTAGGGTATGATCCCTGTTTCAATTCAAAATAATTATATGTTGCCATTTTAATTGGTCTCCTTCTTCATTAAATACCATATAAAGTTATTAGTAAACGTCCGGCAGAATAAGCCGCATCTGTAAAAACCCCATTAGAAAGATACAAATATGAATTTGCTGCGGGTGGTGCGGTTAAATAATCAACAGAACCAGCAGTATGATCTCCACAATCTGCTAATTGAGCATAGCCAGCTAGAGCAGCTACACCAGCATCTTGAGCACCGGCTCCAGATGTAGACGTAGAAAGATTAATATCAGGATTTCCACCAGCAGGGGTTTCACAACACTCTATTCTTCCACCCCATACTGTTCCATTTATTGCTGTAGTTATTTGCCCAATATTACAATTAACAGTAGCAGCATCCTTACCTATAATATCATCATTAGCACCACCACCGTGTAATCCAGTAAGGTCTATTAATATTTGAGTAGTAATAACACCACCAACTTTAAGAACAGAGTAATATGTAACTGCTGTAGTAATAGCAGAAATACCTGTACCTAGAGTCATCAATGCACCATTAGCACTAGAATCTAATTGATCTAGTTCTGCGGTTGTTACTACTGAATCTGTTGGTGTAGTAAAAGACGGTAATAAATCTGTTATAGTTGTACCGTCATACAGTGCTTTTAGTTTGGCTGTTAGATCAACTTTATAATTAGTATCATAAGCCAACCATATATTTCTAAATATTCCTTTTCTCATAATCTGTGTCCTTTCGTATGAACGTATTTAAACGCAAGTTATTTAATTTATTTATTTCTTGCACAACTTTACATGTTAATCTCCACGCTGAGTTATAATGTACAGGTGCAGGAAATTTCCTACATGTATCAGGTCTGTCTTTATAAATTTTACATTTGTTTGTTTCTAAATCTAACTCTTTACAAGGACAATAATGAACAAACCGTATCCATTTACCATCTTCAAACCATCTATGTGCTCGTGTCTTTTGATATTTTAAAATTTCATAATATCTTGGTGTTCCCTCTTCCTGCTTTTCAATTTTATCTAATACCCATTTACAACACCATGCATCACACTCTTCACATAATTCTGATACTCGTTCTTTGCTAAGTGAGTTCATCATGTTCACCAATAACGGCATCATCATACTTAGGAAATTCTGGAATCGTTTGTAAATTTAAAGCATCAAATTCTTTTACTCCTAAAGTGTGTCTCAAATTTTTTAGCGGAATTTTTTCTTCATTGGCAAAATCTTGAGCAATATTTAGAAACTTTAGTGTTTGTTCTGGTGATACTTTTCCTCTTGCTTGTGCAACAGCCATTACTAAATCAGCTTTTATTCCATCAGGATCTCCCTCATGGTATTTTACATAATCAGGAAATAGAGGTTTATTATTATTCCAAGGTAGGTACGTCATATCTCCATTAGCGTGCGCCCATAAAGCCCAAACAACTCTAACATGCTTTTTTGCTAACTCAGGTTGCATAGAATTATTTCTGTCATTATAAACATAGGCAGTTAGTATTTCATATACTCGCTCATCTTCCTTTGTCATATGCCAAAATGGAGACGGGCCTTTGACCATTTCAAACTCAGTACACCCACGTTTGAGTATAACAGCCATATCTTTCCCACCTTCAAGTTCTTCATCACAAAGTTTTCTAACTATATCATATTTTTCTCTTCCCTCATCAAAACTATCATTATAAAAATATGATCCATAATGTTTAGAAGTGTAATCTCTTAACTCAATGCCACACTTACACGGATACGGTAATTGTTGTTGTATCCTTTCTAATTGCATTAACTGTGCAAAATTATTTGGGGTGGCTACAACCTTCCAGCATTCTAAACAACGAGGTGGAATTATTCCATAAAGATTAAAAGCTAGATGGTGGTCGAACAAGCAGTTCTTGGTGTGAGTCCCTCTTGCATGACACCAAGGAGTTTCTAATCCAATAGTTTTTGGCCCAGCAGTTTTCAAAGTTTGTGTTTCAGGACACCAATAATACCCTTTGCCCATTAAAGGAGATAATACTCTAGTAACATCATCTGTTACCATATCCTTTAACACACCATCATAATTCATTGTTTTATAAATCATTGCATCTGATTGTCTAAAAGCCATTTTACTTTTCCCCCTTTACCCATCTAATTTTTTTGAGTTTATCATCAAACATATAACTTTTATTCTGATAAATATATGCACGTTCAATTACATCAAACCGATCTCTTTCACGCACAACTACTTTCTCTCCAGTTAAAACTACAACTCCAGCTTTTTGCTCTTCCATCCATCTCAATGCTTTAATATCATCTACATCAATATATTCATGTTTTGCAAATTCTAATACCATTTACAATTCCCCCTATTTGTTGGAGGAGAAGGCTTCCAATCAAGGAACACTCCTTCTCCCCTTAAATTAATATTTACTCAGGTACATACTGACAATCAGCCTGAATTTCCCACGTACCATGCAGTGACAGAGTTGCCACAGATGGAGATGAGAAGAAAGCAGCAGATTTACCAGACGCAACACTAGAACTCAAATTAGTATTCCACGGCCCTAGAAATGTAGTTACATACCCACCATAAGGAAAGTACTCACCAATCGGATCTTCCGCATCTGTAGATGCTGGTTGGTTAACTTTCTTAGCCGTATTCATAGGCTCTGCCGGTGAACCAATACTGGAATCAATTTTTGTAAATGCATCCACGAGTTGAATGTTTGCATTAGAACTCCAGTTAGCATCAGATGCTACAGTATTAAGCATCATTTGACCAAATACAGATCCAGCAACAGCGCCCGCACCATCATGAGCCTCACCGTTTACTGTTGTTATCATAACCAAATGAGATGCAGCAGCATAAGAAGCATCACTAGTAGGTTTCTTATTCCTGTATGCACCAAAACAAAGAGCAGCAGCATCCATATCACTAGCTGTTAAACTAGAGTTACTAGAACCTTTAGCTCCCGCAAAACGTAGTTGTGGAGGTGTTTCATCTTTGACACCGAAAATTTTTACCTTCGATACATAAGTACGTTCAGGAACTTCAAGAACCCTAAACATATTTACAGCATCATCATTAAGTGTCACATCATCTATAATCCACATGCTCTTATCAGCAGCAGCTATATTATCAAAATTAATTCTATTCCTCAAAACAAACCCACCTTGTCGGGGAGTTGCTGTCGGAGCAGCATCGGGATTAGTATCTGTATCTGTTAAATCTTTTACCGCATTTACACTTGTAAATTTTACTGTTAAAGCAGCCATTATTAAATCTCCTTAAATCAGGGTTACGATCCCTTTTGTTAATTATGATGGAGCAGAACTCCTTTACGTTGAAAGTCCTATAGCTCCACCATAATGTTATATACAAAATCCCCCAATTTACTGATTAAGAATGAGCAAGTCCATAACTCTGAATTGTTATAAGACCATAGTCTTTAGAATTAAAGACGGACTTATTAACACCAAAGATAGAACCAACTGCGATTCCCTTCTCATTACCATAATCATCT
>Ga0208904_1000232_pt1 | contig 48362 bp, 38 predicted proteins | sample AntAceMetag02UKB_FD_184774 | JGI IMG/M metagenome (GOLD analysis project Ga0208904, IMG submission 184774) | Saline lake microbial communities from Ace Lake, Antarctica - Antarctic Ace Lake Metagenome 02UKB (SPAdes) (version 2) | ecosystem: Environmental > Aquatic > Non-marine Saline and...
AAAACCCCCATTTTACAGGTGTTTGCGGCGCTTGACTACAAAGAAGAAATGGGTGATTCTCATAACCAATTGTTGTTATTTGACTTATAACGAGACACTAGTGATGTTATGAAAAAAGTTACGAGTGTGATCATTATTTTTCTGGCGGGGATTTTATGTTTTAGGTTCTTTTTGGTGCCGCCGAGTACATATATCACCAAGAAAGAACCTTTTATGGTGCGCGTAAGATTACTCAAGAGTTCGGATAAAATAGATATTTCTTCTCTATCGGGATGTAAGGTAGTCAAAAAGGGGACGGATATTATTCTTGGAAACTATGGGAAGGACCTTTCAGTGCGGCCTGAGGAAAGATCTATACTCATCAATGACCAGAAACTTTCCGTAGGTGGAGTAACGATTATTCCGAAAAAGAAGGATACTTTACTTGTTAATAAGACTAGGTATAGAGGTGAAATAAATATATTAAATACTCCTAGTGGTCTTGACGTGATCAATGTTGTTGGACTTGAGAATTATCTTAAAGGCGTTGTTCCTCGGGAGATGAACCGGTTCTGGCCGATGGCTGCCATGCAAGCGCAGGCAATAGCATCGCGGAGTTTTGCTGCAGGAAAAGCCTTGGGAAGGACAAAAGAAGAATATGATATAAGGGCAGATACATTTTCGCAGGTTTACGGAGGCCGTTCAAGTGAAAGATGGCGGTCTACTAAGGCTGTCGTTGGTACAAAAGATAAGGTGCTGGTATATGACGGAGAGGTTGTTCCTGCGTATTTTCATTCATGTTGCGGAGGGTATACCCGAGACGTATCCGAAGCCTGGGGAGGACGACAGAAACCACTGAAAAAGGTTAGATGTGAGTACTGTAAATTATCACCGCATTTTAGGTGGAGAATAAAGATACCTCAGAAAGAGATACAAGAAAAGCTTAATAAAAAAGGATATTCTATAGAACGTATAGACGATATAATTGAGGGAGAGAGAGATACCTCCGGCAGGATGAAATATCTGAGGATAAAATCTGGGAACAGGTGGTTCGAGATCAAGGTCGACGAGTTTCGTTCGGCGGTAGGCAGCAGGACAATAAAAAGTTCAAATTTTCATATAAAAAAATATCCAAGGTTCTATCTGTTCAGCGGGTATGGATGGGGGCATGGCGTGGGAATGTGCCAGTGGGGAGCTTTAGGAATGGCTTTAAAAAGGAACAGTAAAGAGAAAATATTGGATAAGTATTATCCCGGAGCAGAAATAAAGGAATTAAGTAAGGTGGTAAAGTGAACAGTGAACAGTGAATAGTTTTTATTGACCGATGTGCCGCTCCTTAGAGCTGAACTATTTAACAATTTAACCATTAAACTATTATGAAATTAAAAGAGTTTGTATATGATCTTCCTAAAGAACTGATAGCGCAGGAACCCTTGAAGAAAAGGGATACCTCCAGGCTTATGGTGATGGATCGGGCTGCAAAAACGGCGAAAATGGGAGCTTTTAGAGATATACTCGCACATATTAAAAAAGGTGATTGTGTAGTTTTTAACGATACGAGGGTTGTACCTGTAAGATTTTATGGAAAAAGGAAAACGGGTGGGAAGGTGGAGATATTTCTTTTGAATCCGTGGGAAAAGTCTCTCGAGGCACTTGTCCGGCCCTCGAAACGGGTTAAGGAAGGTGAAGTTGTCGAACTCGAAAACGGCATTAATGTTACGGTAGGAGGCAGGACCGATATAGGCAGATCAGTTGAATTTAATGTACCACTCGCAGACGCTCTTAAGACCGGCCATGTACCTCTCCCGCCGTATATATCCAGAGAGGATAATGATGAGGATAAGGAAACCTATCAGACTGTATATGCCCGTAAGCCCGGAGCAACAGCCTCCCCAACAGCGGGGCTGCATTTTACTGAAGAGCTTATCTCTGAAATAAAAAATAAGGGAGCTGAAATAGCGTATGTTACTTTACATACCAGTTACGGGACATTTGCTCCGGTAAGTACCGAGGAAATTGAGGATCATCCCATGCATGAGGAATATTATGAGCTTACAGATAGTGCAGCGAGATCGATCAATACAGCGAAAAGAAGTGGAGGAAAAGTTTTAGCTGTGGGAACAACTTCTGTCCGCGTTCTTGAAACAGCTGCCGCAGAGAATGGAACGGTCGAAGCAGGTTCCGGTATGACATGTATTTTTATTTATCCGGGATACCGATTCAAAATAATTGACGGTATGGTAACAAATTTTCATCTTCCGGGGTCTACGCTTCTTATGCTTGTCAGCGCTTTCGCTGACAGAGAGTTTGTTGTCAGAACATATGAACAAGCTATTAAGGAAAAATTCAGATTTTTCAGTTATGGTGACGCAATGCTGATAGTCTGACATATCAAGGATAAAAGGGAAATATGGAAAAGAAAAGAGAAAGCGGTAGGAAATGCGAGAATATAGAAGAAGCATTAAGGAATACCGAAGAGAAATACAAGATGCTTTATGAAACTTCACGCGACACTATAATGATAGTTAACCCGGAGAAAGGATTCCTTAGCGGGAATAAGGCAACTTTAGAGATGTTCGGATGTGCGGACGAGAAGGAGTTTATATCCATGTCGCCGGGACAAGTATCGCCCGAGTATCAGCCGGATGGTAAACTATCCACAGTAAAATCTCAAAAGATGATGTCAAAAGCACTTAAAGAGGGGTCTTATTTCTTTGAATGGAAACACAAAAGAAGGGATGGGGCGGAATTCTTTGCAACGGTACTTTTGACAAGGGCGGATGTGCAGGGTGAAGATGTTTTGCAGGCCACGGTACGAGATGTTAGCACAAGGAAACAAGACCAGGCTGCATTAGAAAAAAAGACAGCTCTTTTGAATCAGACAAATAAGGAACTTAATCAAAAGATAAAAGAGCTTGAGAAGGCATTGAGTCATATTAAGAGGCTTGAAGGACTTGTTCCTATATGCGCAAACTGTAAAAAGATGAGAAAAGATGAAGACAATCCTAAGGATAGGTCTTCTTGGATCCCCATTGAGAAGTATATATCCGACAGGACAGAAGCTAATTTCACTCATGGCCTGTGCCCGGACTGCGTAACGAAACTGTACGGGGAAATGAGGCGAAAAGCCCAGCGGGCATAATAACATTTTGAAAAAAAAGAAAAAAAATGGTAAAATAACGGAACTTTATTGTTTGTAGATAGTTATGAAAATATAAGTTATATTTGGAATGGGAATGAATAAAAAAAGAAAAAAAATAGTTATAGCTGATGATAATGTCGAGTTATGCGATCTCGTGAATGATATCATGGAACGCATGGGGCATGAAGTTGATTCTGTATATAACGGATATGAGCTTATAGCTTATATGGAAAAAAACAATCCTGCCGTTATAATTTTGGATCTTATGATGCCGGGTAAGGACGGATTGTCCGTAATTTCTACTATTAAAGAAATGTCTCCGTACTCAAGGATAGTTATATATAGCGGATACAAGGAATATGAGGACAGTGTTTATTCTAGGGCAGCGGATAATTTTGTGCTTAAAGGCGGAAGTATCCAAGACCTAGTCTCTGCTGTAGAACAGTGCCTGTGAAGGTAAAAGAACTGGAAGAAAAAACAGAAAATAGAGAGATATAATCTCTCTATTTTTTTATTTGGTTTGAATAGAGACTTTAACAGAAAAACAGAAAAGGAAAATATGGATTTTAAGGTCATACATGAAGATACAGGGTCGAAGGCTCGTTATGGAAAAATGAGTACATTGCACGGGGAAGTGGAAACGCCTGTTTTTATGCCGGTAGCTACGCAGGGATCAGTTAAAGGGATATCCGGTATGGAACTAGATTCCTGCGGCGTGGAGATGGTAATTTCTAATGCGTACCATCTATATATGAGGCCTGGTGAAGATATTATGAATAAAGCTGAGGGTCTTCATAAATTCATGGGGTGGAATAAGCCTATAACTACCGATAGTGGAGGGTTTCAGGTGTTCAGTCTGGCGGATCTTCGAAAGATAAAAGAAGAAGGGGTCGAGTTTAGGTCACATATAGACGGTTCTCTTCACTTTTTCACTCCGGAAAACATTGTGGATTTTCAGTTGGTTCTGGGTAGCGATATAATTATGCCGTTAGATGAGTGCGTGCATTATCCCGCGACTCGGGAATATGTGGAAGACTCTGTCGATCTCACACTTAAATGGGCCGCTCGATCAAAGAAGAGGATGATAGAAAAGAAAGCAAAAAGCGCCTTATTCGGGATAGTGCAGGGAAGTACATATAAAGATCAAAGGAAGAAATGTGCTGAAGAACTTTCTGCTATGGATTTTGACGGGTATTCGATAGGGGGAATAGGGGTCGGTGAACCTACAGAACTTATAAACGAAATGACGGAGCTTACGACTTCGTTCCTTCCGCGTAATAAGGTAAGGTATCTCATGGGAGTGGGGGTTCCAGGAGACATGCTTGAAGCTATATCATGCGGTGTGGATATGTTTGATTGCGTCATTCCTACGCGTAACGGACGTAATGGTCAGGCATTTACCTTCACGGGAGAGAAACAGATAAGAAACGCTGTTTTTAAAGAGGATTTCATGCCGATAGAGGAAGGTTGTGATTGTTTTGCGTGCAAGAACTATACCAAGGGTTATATAAGGCATTTGCTGAACGCTAAAGAGATGCTTGCTTCCAGACTTGTTACTTTGCATAATATCTCTTTTTATGTTAAACTTATACGAAATTCAAGAGAAGCCATTAAGGAGAACCGGTTTTCGGAGTTTAAGAAAGAATTTATTAAAAAATATAGAAACTAAACAAGGAGAAGATATGTTGTCATTAGCATTTGCACAAACAGCTTCCGGAGCTGGAGAAGGACAAGTAGCGGCAAACCCTATAATGAGTTTGATGCCGATATTGCTTATTTTTGTCGTATTTTATTTTCTGCTTATAAAACCTCAGAAAAAACAACAAAAGGTCCACGCCGAGATGCTGAATATGCTTAAAAAGAACGATGAAGTTGTGACTGGCGGCGGTATTTATGGGACCATTGTAAATATTCAGGATGATATTATAACTTTGCGTATAGACGATAATACTAGGATTAAGATGCAGAAGGGTTCTATATCTAGGCTAAAAAAGTAAGTTTGTAGTGAGTAGTGAGTAGTTTATAGTTTGTATTGACCGATATGATATTCCTTTAAACTACCAACTATGAACAATGAACTACGAGCTAATCAAGAAAGGAATAGAAGGTATGGGAAAAAAACTAAAATGGAAAAGTATATTAGTAATTGGTATAGCCGCTCTGGCTATATGGCTTTCTCACCCTCCTTTGGACATTCAGGATAATGAGGGTAATGTTGTCCAAGAAGGGAAATTAAATCTAGGACTTGATCTGCAAGGAGGGATGCATCTAATCCTGAAGGTAGACACGTCTAAATTGTCAGAGGATGAAGCGAAAGATGCTCCGCAAAGAGCTCTAGAAGTTATTAGGAACAGAATAGATCAGTTTGGTGTTCTGGAACCCGTTATACAGCTTCAGGGTAAGGACCGTCTTCTTGTGCAGCTTCCCGGGATAACAGATAGGGAAAGAGCTAAACAGATAATAGGTAAGACTGCTCACCTTGAATTCAAACTCGTAGAGACCGATCCAGAACTGGTCAAAAAGGCTTCCGGAGGGGAAGATGTTGAAGGTTATGAACTTAAAGTGATGAAAAGGCGTGACGGAGAAACGGAATCTCTTCTTCTAGAAGAAGATGCTGTTCTTACGGGTGACATGCTCGTTGACGCAGTTACTGAGTTCAGTCAACAGGGTTTTGGGATGCCTTATGTTTCTTTGGAACTGAATAGTGAAGGTGGTGACATATTCGCAGATATTACAGGGAAAAATATCGGCAGTCGTCTGGCTGTTGTTCTGGACGGAGAGATCTATACAGCTCCTGTTATCCGCGAACGGATCCCTTCAGGCAGGGCACAGATAACCGGGAACTTTTCACTTCAAGAAGCTAAGGATATATCACTTATTCTAAGAGCCGGTGCTCTTCCTGCTCCTGTTGAGATCATAGAGGAACGTAGCGTGGGTCCTGCTTTGGGTAAAGACTCTGTAGAAAAAGGTATTAGAGCTATATTGATGGGAGGCCTTGTGGTACTTGCGTTTATGGGGATATATTATCTTCTTGCGGGGATAATAGCGGATCTAGCGCTTGTTCTTAACATCTTCATAATAACCGGTGCATTGTCTTATTTTGGAGCTACACTTACTTTGCCGGGTATTGCTGGTTTAGTACTTACCATAGGTATAGCGGTTGATGCCAATGTACTTATATTCGAGAGGATACGCGAGGAAGCCAGATTAGGTAAAGCTCTAAGGGCCGCTATCCATGCGGGATATGACAAGGCGTTCTGGACCATACTTGATGCTAATGTTACGACACTTATTACAGCGCTTATATTATTCCAGTTCGGTACCGGACCGGTAAGAGGATTTGCTACAACTCTTAGCATAGGTATACTCGCGAGTATGTTCACGTCGCTTGTAGTGACACGCCTGGTGCTTGACCTTATAACTATGAACAATCCGCGTATGCAGAGCCTTAAGATGATGCAATTCTTCAAGCAGCCCAATATTCAGTTTATCAAAATACGTAAAATAGCTTATACTTTTTCAGCTATAGTTATAATTCTAGGAATGTCGCTTTTTATTCAAAGAGGCGCAAAAAATTATGGTATAGATTTCACGGGCGGAACGCTTCAGCAGCTCAAGTTTACCGAAAATGTATCCATTGAGAAGGTAAGAGGAGTGCTCGAAGATATAGGGCTAGGAGACTCATCGATACAAAAGTTTGGAGAGGGAAAAGAGATCATCATCAGATCTTTCGGCGGGAAAACAGATGAAATAGTTGCGAGTCTAAAAGATAAATTCGGCAAGAATAAATTAGATGTTATGAGGGTCGAGAGTGTGGGACCGGCTGTAGGGGAAGACCTGCGGAGAGCGGCTGTAAAAGCTCTTATCTTTGCTATAATCGGGATATGTGTTTACATCTCTTTTAGGTTTGAGTTTAGGTTTGCCATAACCGCTATAATTGCATTAATACATGATGTTGCAATATCTTTAGGTTTGCTAGCATTAACAGGACGGGAGATATCGTTGCCTGTCATTGCGGCTCTTTTAACAATAGTAGGTTATTCTATAAACGATACCATAGTTCTCTTTGATAGGATAAGAGAAGACCGTAAAATTATGAGGAAAGCCGGGCAGGAAGAGATAATCAATACTAGTATTAATCAGACTCTTTCACGTACGGTACTTACATCAATTACCACTCTCTTGGTTGTACTGGCGCTTTTTGTTTTCGGTGGAAAAGTTATTCATGATTTTTCATTTGTTCTGCTAGTAGGTGTCATTGTAGGTACATACTCTTCGATCTTTATCGCCAGTCCGCTTCTTGTAGATTGGCCGAGTAAGAGGGCGAGAAGATGATATAGTTCGTAGTGCATAGTGTAGAGTTATCCACAACAGTAGCTGGGGTTTAAACCCCAGCTACTAGTTATTTAGAATGCGGTCGTAAAACATTATACAGATAGTGCAGAGAACAACATAGCCCGACAAACACAACAAACCCAATAAAATCTAAAAAAATGAAATGGAAATCTAACGGGATTAATCAAAGACTTCAAGGTGTCTTAAGCGAAGCTTTGGGGGTTACACCTCTTTTTGCGCAGCTTTTGGTAAACAGGGGGATAACAACTCCTCGAGACGCTAAGACTTTTCTTTTCGGCGATCTTTCTTCATGTCACGATCCTTTTCTTATGAAGGATATGGATAAAGCCGTTGCCAGGATAAAAGAGGCCATAGAAAAAAAAGAAAAGATACTTGTTTACGGAGATTATGATGTGGACGGAGTGACTTCCGTGGCGCTTCTTTCGGAAACGCTGAGAGTGATGGGCGCGGAATATGAAACATTCATACCTAACCGCATGGATGACGGGTATGGTCTCAATATACAAGCGGTCAAAGTTGCGAAGGAAGATAAAGTCAGTCTCCTGATTACAGTCGATTGCGGAATAAATTCGTATGAAGAGGTAGAATATGCCGGTGAGTGCGGCATCGATGTAATAATTACCGATCATCATGTAGAAAGAACCGAGCAACGTCCTGCCGCTTGTGCGATCGTGGATCCGCATCAAACCGGATGTATGTATCCATTTAAAAATCTTGCCGGTGTTGGTGTGGCATATAAACTTGTATGTGCGCTGACGGATAGCAATGCGGAGGAACATCTTGATCTTGTGGCATTGGGGACCATAGCGGATATAATGCCGCTTGTGGAAGAAAATCGTATATTAGTAAAAAACGGATTGAAAAAGTTAAGGGGAACAGAGAAACCTGGCATAAAGGCTTTGGTAGAAGTTTCCGGGGTAGAACAGGAAAAGATAACCTGCCGGAACATAGGGTTTGCTCTCGGGCCGAGGATAAATGCTATGGGAAGGATAGGCTCGGCAGATGTAGCCTTGGATCTCCTTATTTGCAAAGATAGGCAGACCGCATGGCAACTTGCGTGCAGACTTGATACAGAGAACAAGAACAGGCAAGGGATACAGAAAAACATATTGCGTCAGGCTTTGGATAAAGTAGAAAAAGAGATAGATCTCGATGAAGATAAGGTTATAGTTCTTTCTGATGATGCATGGCATCCCGGGATCATAGGTATAGTTGCGTCAAAGATCACTGAAGAATATTCACGGCCCGCCATTCTTATAGCATTTGACGGGGAGAACGGAAGGGGTTCAGGAAGAAGTGTAAAAGGATTTAATCTTTTTGATGCGATAGGCAGTGCCGAAAACCATCTTGTAGGGTATGGCGGGCACAAACAGGCTTGTGGAATAAATATTAAAAGGGATAACGTAGGGCTTTTTAGAGAAAGTCTAAATAAGTATGTAAGTCCTAGTAGAGAGGATAAAGATGCTGATGGTGAAGCACTTAAGATAGATCTTCGTATTCCGTTGGCCTATATCGGAGTAAAACTTATAAACGAATTAGACCTCTTAATGCCTTATGGACAAGGTAACGAGGAACCGCTGTTCTGCACAAGCGGGATAAGGGTGAAGACGCAGCCAAGATATATTGGGACAAGCGGATTTAAATTTTTAGCGACATGCGGCACTCAGACTTGTGAAGCTATAACTTTTAGAAAAAACCAGATAACAAAACCCGCCAAAGGGGATGTCATTGATCTGGCATATGCCCCATCAATAAATCGTTGGGCCGGAATAGATACCATACAGCTAAATATCAAAGATTTAAGGATAGTTAATTAAAGAGTTCGTAGTAATAAAAGTGAAAAAAACAGGAAGACTACCTAAGCTCAAGTAATCTTCCTGTTTTTTTTATGATAGATATTTTTTTATGCAGATTTTTTAACGTTACCGGCTTTTATACATTTGGCGCATGCTTTGATCTTTTTCTTCTTACCATCTATTAAAGCATTAACCGACTGTATATTAGGACAAAAACGTCGTAAGGTCTTGCCGGTCACTCTTTGGCCGACACCACCTTTGCTCTTAGCCATACCACGACGACTTATTGTCCTACCGCTAACGGGTTTTTTCCCACATATATAACATTCTCTTGCCATTGTAAGCCCTTCCTTTATAAGAGATCCTTCGCTTCGCTTTCGCTCGCTCCGGATTAATTCGACCAAACAACTTATGTTCATTTCATTCCATAAGTTGTGGTCTCATTAACATTCTCTTGCCATATCAGCACCTTTCTTCTATAATTTTAAAGCAGTGCAGATAATATCATAACGAGGTCTATTATGCAAGTGAAAAAACATCTGACAGATATACCCATAAGATATATGAAAGGAGTGGGTCCTAAAATGGCCTCTATACTAACAAAAGTTGGTATAGATAATGTTTTGGACCTGATGTATTATCTTCCCCGAAGATATGAAGATCGCAGCAATATAGTGGCAATGAAAGATATAAGCCCCGGAGAGTCGCAAGCCTTTATAGGTGAAGTTCTTAAGATGAATAGCTTTAGGGCTAGGACTGGGACTGTGATCTTCGAGTTATTTGTGGGTGAGGGGACTAAAAAAGTGTGCGCTATATGGTATAACCAGCCGTTTATGAGCAAGATGTTCTCCAAAGGACAAAAAGTAATGTTATACGGCAAGGTGGAAAAAGCGGGACGCCTTAACATTACTCATCCGGCATTTGAAATATTAGAAGAAGGTCAGGATGAGATCCCTTTAGAGATAGGAAGGATCGTCCCTGTATACCCCTTAACCGAATCTCTAACGCAGAAGTATATCAGGAAACTTATTTTTCATGCCACTAAAACCTATTCCAAGGAGGTTAACGATATCTTGCCAGTACAGCTCAGGGGCAGGAAAAAACTTGTAGATTCCGAATTTGCGGTCAGAAATATACATTTCCCATGTTCAGACAAAAGTCTTGAAAAAGCTTATAACAGATTGGTATTCGAGGAATTTTTCATGCTGCAGACAATAATGGCTTTCAGGCGACGTCAGATAAGAAAAAAGGGGATCAAACATGAGGCGCATGAAGGGTTGTTACATAGTTTCGGTAATTTATTTGATTTTGAGCTGACTAATGCGCAGAAAAAATGTATAAAAGATATTGAGAAAGATATGTCAAGCGAACGGCCTATGTATAGATTGCTTCAAGGTGATGTAGGAAGCGGAAAAACCGTTGTTGCGATGTATGCGGCACTTATAGCTTCAAAAGGGGGATATCAGACAACTGTTATGGTGCCTACAGAAATACTCGCAAGACAACATTACATAACGTTCAGTAAGATTTTCATGCCGTTAGGTATGAATGTAAGACTTTTGGTCAACGGTATGGATCAGACCTTGCGGGATACGATTGAAAAGGAGATATCATTGGGGGAGGCCGATATTGTTGTAGGGACGCATGCTTTGATACAGGACAACATAAAATATGGAAAGCTTGGACTAGTGATCGTGGACGAACAACATAAATTCGGAGTGGATCAAAGACAAGCTTTGAGGAAGAAGGGCAAGGATCCCGACATGCTTGTTATGACAGCTACGCCTATTCCGAGAAGCCTTGTGCTTACTGTTTTTGGGGACATGGATATATCTTCTATGAAGGAAAAACCCGCTGGCAGGGACCAAGTCTCCACATACTGGGTAGATGAAGGGAAAAGAGATTCTGTATATTCTTTCATTCGAGGAGAAGTAAAAGAAGGGCGGCAGGCCTTTATTGTGTATCCTAGAATAAAACAAACACAAAACTCCGAGTTGAGATCCGCGGAACATATGGCTCAGCACCTTAAAGAAGAAATCTTCCCGGAACTCAATGTAGCGCTTGTTCACGGAAGACTGAAATCCGATGAAAAAGAAAAAGTTATGGAAGACTTCCGAAATAAAAAATATGATGTACTTGTCGCGACAACGGTTATTGAGGTAGGGGTAGACATACCCAATGTGACCGTTATGGTGGTGGAGCATGCCGAAAGGTACGGACTAGCGCAGCTCCATCAGCTTAGAGGCCGGATTGGAAGGGGTAAATACGCGTCATATTGCATACTTCTTGGAGAAGTCAAAACAGATGCTTCATATGAACGTTTGGTTACGATGGAAAAGACCAGTGACGGGTTTGAAATCTCTCGCAAAGATCTGGAGATACGGGGTCCGGGAGAATTTTTAGGGACTAAACAGAGCGGTCTTCCCGAACTCAGATTCGGGAACATTGCGAAAGACTTTTCCATAATGGAAGAAGCCAGAGAGGAAGCGTTCAGTCTTGTGGAAGAAGATCCGGGCTTGGAAAGACCCGGAAATATAGAATTCAAAAAAGCTATTGAAGAAAGATTTGGGATTAAAGTAATAAAATAAAGGTTCTATAGTGAAAAAACAACTGAACCTAAACATGGAGCAAGAAAGAAGGTACTAAACAAGAAATAGTACCTATGTTGCAAGCGTTTTAAGTAGAAGAACCAGTAACTTAACAGTACAGATATACGGAAGGGCAATATAGCCGATCTTAACAGGCAAACGAGACCAAAACGCTTGACGATGCTAAACATGAATTTGTACCGAGCGTGAACCAGACAGGGGTAATTTCTAAATAAAAACTACTAAACAATCGCGAACCAAACGTGGGTAAGGGGACAGTTGCAAAGCTAAATTTGCAAACGGTACAAAGCATGAGAATAATTGCTGGAATACATAGAGGTAGAAAAATAGAACAGCCCGAGCTTACCGAGGCGCGACCTACAAAGGATAGGGTAAGAGAATCCGTATTCAACATTGTCGCTCCTAATGTCCCGGGGTCAACTGTTCTTGATATTTTTGCGGGAAGTGGCGCTTATGGGCTTGAAGCCTTATCTCGAGGTGCAAATGAAGCTGTTTTTGTTGACAATAACCGTAGATGTACGGATATAATTGAAGAGAATTTGAACAAACTAAAACTATATGAATCTGCCGAGATCGTAGAAAAGGATGTTAAGCAGGCAATCGAACTTATAGGAGCCCAAAAAAAACAGTTTAGTCTTATCTTTGCGGATCCTCCGTATAACAAGGATTTGGCTAAAAATGTCTTGCTTATAATAAATCAATATGATATATTAAGTGCCATTGGTTTTTGTATTGTGGAGCATCATGTCAATGAAGACATTCCCGAGGTATCTGGGAATGTTTCTCTTTGTAAACAAAAGACTTACGGAAAAACGGTTATATCTGTTTTTAAACATAATGACTAGAACAGCAATTTATCCAGGAACATTTGATCCGGTTACATACGGACATCTTGATATTATAGACAGGATGTCGAAATTGTATGATACTGTCTATATCGCCGTTGCTAAAAGTGACGAAAAAGGACCGCTTTTTTCGGTTGATGAAAGAGTGGAAATGATAAAAGAAGCGATATCGGGGTATAAGAACGTAACGGTAGAAGCCTTCGACGGATTAGTCGTAGATTATGCTGAAAAAAAGGCATCGAAAGTCGTAATTAGAGGCATCAGAATGATATCCGATTTCGAATACGAATTTCAGATGGCCCTGACCAATAGAAAACTTAAACCTGAAATTGAAACTGTTTTTATGATGCCAAAAGAGTCATACTCATATCTGTCGAGTAAATTAATAAAAGAGGTCGCCAGGTTAGGCGCCGATATTTCGCCATTTGTCCCTAAAAATGTGGAAGAAAAACTTAGAAAGAAAACAAAAATATGAGCAGAATATTAGAACTTAGAAAAAAAGCGGGAAAACAAAAAAAACGTGTAGTACTGCCTGAAGGTGAAGACGCACGTGTTGTGAAAGCGGCTGGGTTTATCGCAGATGAAGGTATAGCGGATATTCTTCTTTTGGGTAATACGGAAGAGATTAAGTCCCTTGCCGAAAAAGAAAAGGTATCTTTAGATAAAGTCGAGATCATCGATCCTTCTCTTTGCGAGAATAAAAAAGATATATTCAATAGGTACTATGAACTGCGAAAGCATAAAGGTATTACCCCGGAAGAGGCGGAGAAAACGGTTTTAGAAAACCTGGTATACTACGGGGCGGTGATGACAAACATGGGTCTTGCCGACGGATTTGTTGCAGGAGCATGCCATACAACTTCAACTGTAGCCCGAGCGGCTATTCAATGTCTTAAAATAGATAAAAATATCGGTACAGTTTCAAGTTCATTTTTAATGGAAATGATAAACAGCCCGTTCGGAGAGAACGGGCTGTTTTCTTATGGGGACTGTGCTATTATTCCTTATCCTAAATCCAGGCAGTTAGCGGGAATAGCTATCGCGACAAGTGATCTGTTTGAAAAATTATTTAATGTTAAACCTCGGGTTGCTTTGCTTAGCTATTCGACTAAAGGGAGCGCAAAATCAGATTCTGTAAATAACGTTAGAGAAGCTTTGGTTAAGATAAGGGCTAAAAGGCCGGATATCATAATTGACGGAGAACTGCAGCTAGATGCTGCAATAGTTCCGGAAGTTGCTGCACGTAAATGTCCGGGTAGTGTAGTTGAAGGAAAAGCCAATGTACTGATATTTCCAAATCTTGATGCGGGAAATATCTCTTATAAACTTACGCAACGCTTGAGTAATTCAAGGGCCGTTGGACCAATAATCCAGGGATTAGATAAACCTTGCAGTGATCTTTCAAGAGGATGCAGCTGGGAAGATGTTGTCGATACTGCTGCTGTTACTGCGATAAGAGCTCAAGGATAGGTCGGGACTCGTGATCCGGGTCTCGGAAATAATTAGTGAGAGTTGAATAGTAAAATAGAAAGGGATAAATGTTAATACTAGTTATAAATTGTGGGTCATCTTCGGTTAAATACGATCTTTTTGATATTACAAAAGGGTCCTCGGATATTGCCAGAGGCACTATTGAACGTATTGGTGAAGAAGTGTCTGTTATTAATCATCATTCTGAAGGCAAAGAGATTAGCGAGGAGATAAATTGTCCGGATCATCATAGCGCTATAGAAAAGATTAGAGATGTTATTACGGATAAAGAAATAGGAGTTCTTTCAGACGTAAAAGAAGTTCTTGGTGTAGGGCATAGAGTAGTGCACGGCGGAGAAGAATTTAATCAAAGCACACTTATCAATGATGAGGTAATTAAAAGTATAGAAAAATTCTCTGAACTCGCGCCTCTACATAACCCTCCTTCACTCGAGGGAATACGTGGATGCATGAAGATATTTAACGAAGTTCCTCAAGTAGCAGTGTTCGATACTGCGTTTCATCAATCGATGGAGGAGCATGTTTTTTCGTACGGAATACCATATGAGATGTATGAGAAATACGGAATAAGGCGTTATGGTTTTCATGGTACAAGTCACAGGTATGTGTCCTCAAGAGCCGCCGAAGAGATTGGCAAGCCACTTGAGGAGATCAATCTTATAACCGTACATTTGGGTAACGGCTGCAGCATTGCGGCAATAAGAAACGGAAAAAGCGTTGATACTTCGATGGGGCTTACTCCGCTTGAAGGTCTTTTGATGGGTACACGGTCCGGGGATATGGATCCCGCTATTATTCCTTTCATCATGAGTAGAGAAGGGATAGGAGTAGATGAAGTAACGGATATTCTTAATAAAAAAAGCGGACTCCTGGGAATCTCCGGGATAAGTAATGATATGAGGGATATTTTAAAGGCCGCTGAAGAAGGTAACAAACGAGCGCACCTTGCATATGACGTTTTTTATTACAGGATAAAAAAATACATTGGAGCATACACTGCGGTGCTAGGACATGTGGACGCAGTTGTATTCACTGCGGGTATAGGTGAAAATGTCCCGCAAATTAAGGATAGATTGAAAGAAGAGCTCGGGTTCCTTTCAGGTAATGGAACTAAATTTCTGACCATAGGGACTAATGAGGATCTTTTAATAGCTAAAGATACGTATGAAATAGTTAATAAAAGACCATAGACTATAGACCATTGACTATTGACAGAGATTGACCGATGTGCAAATTAAACGTAATGGTATAAATCAGATAGTGAATAGAAAGTAGTTTAAAGGTTTAAAAGTTAAAAAGTCAAAAGGTCAAAAGGTCTGAGTATTGACTGATTACCCATCAGGGTATAGCGTAATTCGTGATCAGTTATTTGCCCGATACTATAAGTTTTTAAAATTGCCAGACTTTTCGACTTTTAGACCTTAGACTTTTAAACTGAACAAGAAGGAGATAGAGATGTCAAAAGTAAAACACAGACATTCGAAAGAACGCGGACGGAAAAGAAGAACGCATGATAAAGCAGAAGCACCCGCTCCGTTCAAGTGTTCACAGTGCGGTAAAACAAAAATGGCACATTCGATATGTCCGCATTGCGGATATTACGGTAAGGTAAAGGTCAAGCACATAGAGACCGCCGAGGAACGTAAGGCCAGAAAAGAAGCTAAAAATAAAAAAGCATAAATGATCTCGTAATTTGGTGACTTAATTAAATGTCGAAAAGAGGAGACCAGTATCTTTGGACCGGTAACGGGAATTAGAGAAGAGATCTCCTGACGGAGGATATGATGAAGATCGGGCTGGATGCAATGGGGGGCGATAATGCTCCACGGGACCCTGTTTTGGGTGCGGTGGAAGCTGTGCACGAATATGGTTACGATCTGACCCTTATAGGGGACAAGGATATAATAAAAGCGAACCTTAAAGGACTTAATTATCCTGCAGATAAAATAGAGATCGTGCATGCTTCAGAAACCATAGAAATGTACGAACCGGCAGCTCTTTCGGTCAGGAAGAAGCGTGATTCTTCCGTAGTCATAGGCGCGGACCTTCTGAAAAACGGAAAACTTGACGCTTTTGTAAGTGCAGGGAATACAGGTGCGGTGGTTTGCGCGGCGACCTTAAGCTTGAGACTTCTCCCGGGAGTTGATAGACCCGGAATAGCCGTGATATTTCCGACTTTAGATAAACCCTGTATGGTTATAGATGTAGGAGCGAATATAGACCCTAAACCGCTGCATCTTTTGCAATACGGCATTATGGGAGACGCTTATTCAAAACATATCTTGAACAAAAAAAATCCGACAGTAGCTCTTCTCAACATAGGAGAGGAAGAAACTAAAGGTACAGATTTTATTAAAGAAGTTCATCTTATGCTTAGTGAAAGTAAACTCAACTTTGTAGGAAATGTCGAACCTAAAGAGGTATACAAGGGGAAAGCAGATGTGGTTGTATGCGACGGGTTTATGGGCAATGTGTTTCTTAAGGTAACCGAAGGGTTCGCTGATGCGGCACAGGAACTTTTGAAAAAAGAACTTAGAATGAGCAGCTTGATAACAAAACTCGGGGCGTTTCTTACATTACCCGCGTTCAGAGGGCTTAAAAGAAAGATAGATGCAGCGGAATACGGCGGAGCGCCTCTTATGGGAGTGGATGGGAGTGTTATAATAGCGCATGGATCATCTAATGCCAAAGCTATAAAGAATGCTATTCGTGCTGCCGCGGAAAATGTCGATCACAAGGTGAGTGTTCATGTAGTCGAAGAACTACAAAGTTATTAGTTCAGACAACACCAGCCATAGGCTGGTCAGCCTTCGGCTGAGACTAACGAAGAGGATAATAATATGAAAAAGACCGGTATATTGGGTGTAGGAAAATATCTTCCGGGAAATGTTCTTACGAACGCTGATCTTGAGAAGATGGTGGATACTAATGATGAATGGATAGTTACACGTACAGGTATTAAAGAGCGCCGGATAGCTGCAGAGAACGAAGCCACAAGTGATATGGCCGCAAAAGCAGCAAAAGCCGCCTTAAAGGATGCAGGGCTCACCGCCCAGGATATAGATCTCATTATAGTTGCTACAATAACACCCGATATGTTCTTTCCGTCGACTGCATGTGTTCTTCAGGATAAATTGGGTGCCGGTATGGTGCCGGCTTTTGATATAGCTGTTGCATGTTCAGGTTTCATTTATGGTTTGGCGATAGCCGATAACTTCATAAAAAGCGGGATGTATAAAAAAGCGCTGGTAGTAGCTGCTGAAAAATTATCCTCAGTTACTGATTGGGAAGACCGTTCTACTTGTGTGCTTTTCGGTGATGGTGCCGGAGCGGCCGTTCTCGGTGAAGTTGAAAAAGGCGGAATACTGGGAGTTTCGCTTGGTGCGGACGGAAGCAAAGGAGATCTTTTGCAGCTTCCCGCGGGTGGATCACGTATGCCGGCTTCTATAATGACAGTAGAGAACAAATTACATACGATAAAGATGGAAGGGAACGTTCTTTTTAAACATGCGGTAAAGATAATGGCGGATGCAGCGAAGAGCGTCACGGAACCTTTAGGACTTAAGGGTGATGATATAGACATTATAATTCCTCATCAGGCTAATCTGCGTATACTTAATGCCCTTGCAAAACGTATGGGAGTCGATCCTGAGAAGAAAGTGTACCTGAATATAGAGAGATACGGAAACATGTCGGCAGCTTCGAGTGCGGTAGCATTGACCGAAGCCGTTGAAGTGGGCAGGATTAAAAAAGGCGACATAATACTCATGGATGCGTTCGGCGGCGGATTAACGTGGGGCGCGTTGGTTATAGAATGGTGAGTATAGACAATAGACTATTGACCATAGACTATTGACAGAGATTGACCGATGTGCGAATTCTCTCCGTCAGGTTACATAATACCATGTAAAAAAGAATACAACAGATGCAAGAATACGGGACTTATGCTGCAAGCGTTTTAAGGATAAGAACCCAGAACTAAACATCACTTTTTATATAAAATGGTATAACCGCCGGATATTAACAAGCAATAGAGACAAAACGCTTGATGTTACATTAACAAAATCACTACACAATCGCGAATCAAACGTGGACTGTTATTAACAAAATAATTACACAATCGCGAACCAAAAATAGGATGTTTATGAAAAAATATGGATTATTATTTCCGGGGCAGGGGTCTCAGACGGTTGGTATGGGGAAGGCTTTGTATGAAACTGAGCCAGCGGCTAGATGGGTTTTTGACAAGGCGAATGAGGTTCTGGGAAGAGATATAAAGAAGCTTTGTTTTGAGGGCCCCGAAGAAGATCTTGCCTCGACAGCTAATAGCCAACCTGCGATATTTACTACAAGTATTGCCACACTTAACGTTTTAGCGGAAAAGATCAAAGGTGCTCCGGTGGGGGATGAAGATAGAGAGATATTTTCATCCGAAGATATTGTCCGAATAGGCAGCATTAGTATGGGGCTGAGCCTTGGTGAACCTACGGCTCTTGTGGCGTCTGGAGCTATGAGCTTTGAAGAGGGGTTAAGATTTGTAGCTAGTAGGGGACAATATATGGAGGAAGCGTCTCAGAAAAATCCTGGGAAAATGGCTTCCATAATAGGTCTGGAATTAGACAAAGTAGAAGAAGTATGTAAGGGTGTAGGTTGTCAGGTGGCAAACCTGAACTGTCCCGGACAAGTGGTTATTTCGGGTCATGCAAGCAGAGTGGAACTTGCCTCAGAACTTGTCAAGAACGAAGGCGCTAAAAGAGCGATAATGCTGAAGGTTAGCGGAGCATTTCATTCGGAACTTATGTCGGATGCAAAAGAGAAACTTAAGGCCATGTTGGAAACAGTAGTTATGAATGAGCCTAGTATAGAGTTTATAAGTAATGTCGATGCTGAAGTAACTAAGGATCCCGAGAAGATAAAGAGCAATCTTGCTGATCAGCTTGACAGCAGGACCCTATGGGAAAAGTCCGTGAAGAAAGCTATTTCATTAGGAATAACAGATTATCTTGAGATAGGCCCGGGAAAAGTTCTTAAGGGTTTATTGAAAAAGATCGATAGTACGCTTACAGTCACTCCTATACATAATTTGGAAGATATAGACACTCTCTTCGAAGGTTGAGAAAGTCCCCTCTAACAGCAAAATAAGCCTTTTTAGGCCTATTTCCTGTTCTGTTCGGTCTCGTTTCCACATGAATGGCCTCAATAAAAGTTAAAGATAAAAAAGTAAGAATTCTTCCTTTCTTATTTCTTAATTGCTATGGTATACTTGTGATGTCTGGAAAAAGGTTAAAAAGGCGGGAGTCTCTAATAACTTTTAAAAACAGTTTAGTCCTAGAAGAGCAGTACAAAGTGGTGCAAAATGAAGAAAACAATTAAAAAGAAAATAACGGTGATCTTGGTAATAGCGGTATATTGTTCTACAGCCTTTTCAGAACAATCTGCTTCTGCTGATGCCAAGTTCCTAAGCCGTATAGCCAGAAAGCAGGCTTCTCTGGTAGAGATGGGGCAGAACTATGATGACATGAGAAAAGCTTTTGGTAATCATATGAAGGAACAAGATATGTCGGAAGAGGTATCTAGGGTTATGGAAAATGCGGCCTTAATGTCCGATTCAAAGTATACCGAAAGATTAGAACAGAAACTAACGGCTATAATTAAAGATTCAATAAATAGTGCGGACAGCCTGAGTATGCTGATGCCTAATCCTGCGCTAATGGGGACAGTAACACCGGAATCTGAAGATAAGTTGGAACGAACGGAAGAAAAACAAATATAAAGAAAGTATATTATACCGGGAATTAATTAGTGAGCATAGCGGAATTTTCTGCTATGCTTTTTTTTGCGATTTCGGAGAGTTTTTCAGTATTGGTCTTGGCTAGTATTATTTCTTCAATGACATCGGGATTAGCGATCTCTTTTAATGCTTCTTCAAGATATTCTATATCGTATTTACATTGATTGTCCATGAACTCTAGCCAGCCATTAAGTATCTTCACAGTTTCGGGTTTTGTCTCGCTCTTGGTGGATATGGCTATCATGAGTATACGGAAATAAGCTTCAATAGTGGTAAGGGTGGATGTTTCCATTTCAAAGATACGTTCTAAAGTTCTAAGATCGGCACCCCTTGTGTTTCTGATCTTATTAGGTATGACATTACCTTGTTCCGTTATAGAGTTTCTTAAAGCGAAGAATTGTTCGACCTGCTTAAAATCCTCGGAATAAGATAACACTGTCCCGGAGAAAATAAGGGATAACACTATAAAAAATGATACAATAATTTTCAAAACCCCACTCCTACCATAATGTGTATTATTATAATACGCTCTGATTAATATAATATAGCATATTCCTCACAAAAAACAATACTTTATGAAGGTAGATCGTTTCGCTTGGGGGTCTTGAGCTGTTTTATGAGATGATGGGAATCTTGTCTGCAGATTTTTAAAAAACAGAATTACATGCTATAATACTTATCATGAAAGACAATACAAAAAGCAAAGATGAACTGATCTTAGAGATAAAGCAGCTGAGGGAGCGTGTCGAGGAGCTAAGTAAGGGTTCTTTATTTGAAGAAGCCGAGCAGTATAAGACCTTGGGCGAGACTATTTTAGACGGTATTCTAATCATAGATTTTAAAGGCGTGATAATATATTCCAATGAATCTGCAGTTCGTATGTTCGGTTATGAAAAGGCTGATGATGGTATAGGACTCAACGTTTTTAAATTCTTAGCGCCAGAATACAGGTGGAGAGTAATCAAAGATCTTGTTCGTGTTTTTAGCGGAAACTGGGGTTTTGTCGCGGTTTATAAAGTTCTGACAAAAGACGGCGACCCTTTCTGGGTGGAAACATTAGGAAGAAAAATAAAGTATCAAGGAAAAGTCGCGGAACTTATAATATTGAGAAATGTTACCGAGCGCAGGGAAATGGAAGAGGCTATAGAGAATGCTAAACATGATCTTGAGAAAAAGGTGGAAGAGCGGACAGAAGAGATAAATAGAACGAATGAGGAATTGCAGCACAGCGTTGAAAAGGTAGAAAAATTATTAAAGGGGGCAATTGACGCTTTGTCTTCGGCGGTTGAAGCTAGGGACAGGTATACGGCAGGACATCAGGAAAGAGTTGCAAAACTGGCTTGTGCGATCGGCAGAAAAATGGGTCTTCCGGAAGAACAGATAAACGGTTTGTATATGGCGTCTGTAGTGCATGATATCGGTAAGATCCGCGTGCCCGCCGCATTGCTTAGCAAAGAGGGACCTTTGCTAAGGGAAGAGTATGAGATAATATATACGCATGCACAGTGCGGGTATGATATATTGAAGACAATAGAGTTTCCTTGGCCGGTAGCGCGTATTGTGCAGCAGCATCACGAAAAGATGGATGGGTCAGGGTATCCTCTGGGCCTGTCCGGTAAAAATATATTGCTGGAAGCCAGGATATTGGCCGTTGCCGATGTTGTGGAAGCCATATCTTTTCCAAGACCTTACCGAGAAGCCCTGGGGATAGATTACGCTTTAAGAGAGATATTCGAGAAAAAAGGCAACCTATATGATGTCGATGTAGTTGATGCATGTATATCCCTTTTCAGAGAAAAAAAGTTTACATTCGATTAAATTTAATAACAGGTAAAAAGGCATGTCTAAAATAAAGCTCGATCTTCATGATATATATAATAAAGGAAAGGCTATCGAATCTGAACTCAATCGGGTAGTTAATGAAGCCGTTGATAAAGGTATAACTACTATTGAGATCATTCCTGGAAAAGGCAGCGGCCAACTCAAAAAACGTGTACTGAGATTTCTTGAACAGAAACATATACGCAAGATGTATCACCGGATGGATAAGGACAGTAAAAACTGGGGTAGGTTGTTTATTTATTTGAGAAAGTGAAAAGTTTTTTGAATGCTACGCTTTCTCATCCTGAGGAGCGAAGCGACGAAGGATCTGTATAAAGACTTAATTAGAGATCCTTCGCTTTGCTCAGGATGAGGGGCCGAAAATATCCCGACCCCTCATTTATTTTAAAAAGAAATGAAAGGGAAAAAATGAGTTTCATTAAGATTAATAAGAAAAAGTGTATTAAATGCGGAGCATGTGTAGAAGTGTGTCCGAGAAGTATTTTGAGGATGGGAAAGGGCTGGGTGTCTCAAGCGGCTGAAAAGGCCGAACTTTTATGCATGAAATGCGGTCATTGCGTGAGCGTATGTCCTCAAGGAGCCTTTTCGTTACAAAAAATGCCGGCTTCTAAATGTGTTCCAGTGAAAGAAACTCTCAATATAACTCCTAAAGAAATTGTACAGTTTCTTAAAACACGAAGGTCCATACGTATATATAAAGGAAAGAAAGTCCCCAGAAGCCTTATAGAGAAAATTATAGGTGCCGCATGCTACGCTCCTACGGGTATGAATAGAGAAAACGTTAAGTGGAAGGTTGTATATGATAAGAGTGAAGTTGTAAAATTGAAAAATCTTACAGTTGAATGGATGAAGAGTCTCGTAAAAAAAAGAGATCGCATGGCACAGATGTATAGCTTTCCGGCCATGGTCGCGGCATGTGAAAGAGGTAATGACGTGATACTCCGGGATGCTCCGCACGTTATAATAGCATACGGACATAAGAGTGATCCCATTGCCGGAATATCGTCAATAATAGCTCTTTCAAATCTAGAACTGGCAATACATGGACATCAGCTCGGAGGATGTTGGGCTGGTTTTCTTGATAGAGCGATAATGAGCTATCCCAAACTACAAAAAGCATTGAAACTTCCCAAAGACCATCAGTCATACGGTTCGATGATGGTAGGCTATCCAAAATATAACTACAAAAGAATCCCACAAAGAAAACCCATAGATATCATCTGGTAATTTGTGAACAGTGATATGTTGACTATTGACTATTGTCTTTTTTTAGATTTTTCTAGACTCATCTTCTTATCCAGATCTCTCGGCTTCTCTGCTTCGCTAAAGCTTCGCAGAAGTCGCTCGAGATGACAGAAAGAGGAAATCGGTCATTCTCTGTCTATTGTCAATAGTCCAACATAGTCTCTCGTCCTTCGTTTCTCTACCTTCTGATTTCTAACCTCTGACTTCTAGTCTCTCATTAACAGGTAGACGCCCCCAATTTAACTAACCTCTGCTTTTTGTCCCCGCACTGCGAATATGATATACTTCTTAACATGCAAGTTCTCCAAAAAGAAGATAAAAGCGGAATAATATATAGAACCTGGAAAGCCAGATCTCCCGAAGCGATAGTGCTGTTAGTACATGGTATGGGCGCGCATTCGGCAAGATGGAATTTTCTGGGTAATTTCTTGATGAGTAAAGAGATATCTTCATATGCCATAGAGCTTAAGGGTTTCGGTGAGACAAAAACCCTTAAAGGGCATATAGATTCCTTGGACATATATTATGAGGATATTATTGCTCTCTATAATATAGCCCGTACGGAAAATCCCGGTAAAAAGGTGTATATCATAGGGGAAAGTATGGGCGCGCTTCTTTCTTTAGTCTTGATACAAAAAGAAAAAGATATTTGCAGCGGACTAATATGTATATCACCCGCATTTGTGAGTAAAATGAAAATGTCAGTTATGGATTATATAAGGATATTTTCTTCGGCAATTTGCTTTCCTCGTAAACAGTTTAGTCTGCCGTTCACTTCAAGTATGTGTACACGTGACGAGGAGTATCAAAGGGTCATGGATGCTGATGAAAGGGAGCATAGATTCGCTACATCAGGTCTCTTGAGTCGGTTGGCGTGTGTTCAGATGCGCATGGGAAATATCAAGGATCGGATAAATATGCCGGTATTATTCCTGATAGCCGGGCAAGATAAACTTGTTGATCCTGAGGCGAGTAAAAAAATATTCAAGCGCATTAAAGCGGAAGATAAAGGTATAATCGAGTATCCGGAGATGTATCACGCGCTTTCCATTGAAAAGGATAGAGAAAAAGTTTTTGAAGATATGTATGTATGGCTGAAAAAGAGGATATAAGTAAGGAGAAATTTAGTGAAATATATTTTAGCTATAGATCAAGGCACAACAGGTAGCAGGGCTATTATTTATGATAAAAGGGGGACTAAGGTCGTCAGCTCGTATCAGGAGTTCCCTCAAAAGTTCCCTAAACCCGGCTGGGTCGAACATGATCCGGTCGAGATATGGAAAAGCGTAAGAGATACCGTACATAGAGTTTGCAAAAAAGTTCCGACCGGATCCATAAGCGCTATAGGTATAACGAATCAGAGAGAGACTACAGTTATATGGGATGCAGAGACCGGTAAACCCGTTTACAATGCTATAGTCTGGCAATGCAGGAGGACCGGAGATAGATGCGCAAAACTGAAAAAGAAGAAAGGTGAGTCCGAGTTCTTTAAGAAAAAAACAGGATTACCAATAGATGCATATTTTTCGGCTACTAAAATAGAATGGATATTTAAAAATGTGCCCGGGACTATGGCTAAAGCAAAGAAAGGTAAGTTGCGATTCGGGACGACGGACACGTGGATATTATGGAAACTCACCGGAGGGGCGGTGCATGCAACTGACCCTACTAATGCGTCACGTACTATGCTTTACGATATCAATAAACTTAAATGGGACAGTTCTCTTCTAAAAAGATTCAATATATCTAAAAAAATAATGCCTGAAGTGAAACCCTCTTCAAGTATTTTCGGAAAAACTGTCAAAATAGGTAATCTTCCCGCAGGTATTCCCATATCGGGTATTGCAGGAGATCAGCAGGCCGCACTTTTCGGTCAAACGTGTTTTGAACCGGGCATGATGAAAAATACTTATGGTACAGGATCTTTTGTTCTGATAAATGCTGGGAAGAAAAGACCTGTATCTAAAAATGGACTTATTATTACTTTGGGATGCGGTGCTGATGGTGAGCCCGTGTATGTTCTTGAAGGAGCGGTGTTTGTTTCCGGGGCTGCAGTGCAGTGGCTTAGGGATGGTTTAGGGCTGATCAAAAGAGCATCGGATTCAGATAAGATGGCACGTGCACTTGATAATAATGAAGGCGTATATTTTGTTCCCGCGCTTGTAGGTATGGGCGCTCCGTATTGGGATCCCGACGCAAGGGGAGTTATAACTGGTATAACAAGAGGCACGAAAAAGGAGCATATTGTACGTGCTGCACTCGAAGCTATGTGTTATCAGACAAAAGATGTTATAGAAGCTATGCAAAAGGATACGGGACTTAAGATAAAAGATCTTAGGGTTGACGGTGGAGCGGCAGGGAATGATCTTTTATGTCAGTTCCAGGCTAATATACTTGGAGCTGATGTTATAAGACCAAAAATAATTGAGCTTACTTCTTTAGGGGCGGCATATCTTGCTGGTCTTGCTACCGGATACTGGAAGAATACATCTTCCATTAAAAAATATTGGAAAAAAGATAAAGTGTTTAAACCCCGAATATCACGAAAAGAAGCAGATAATCTGTACAAAGGATGGAAAAATGCCGTAAGTAAGGCACTTTCCGAGAAATAATATGAAAATACATGATGTTGTGATCATTGGCGGCGGGATTATCGGTACATCTATAGCACGTGAGATGTCTCGGTATAGGATAAAAATTGCTCTTATGGAAAAAGAAGAAGAGCTGGCGTTCGGTGTGTCGAAATCCAATAGCGGAATAATTCACCCGGGAACGCAGAATGATCCGAGTTCGCTTAAGGGAAAATTATGCGTACGCGGAAACGCGATGGTTCGTGAAATCTCCAAAGAACTGGGCATAGATCTTAAAGAGGTGGGCGAGCTTATAATTGCGTTTTCTGAAGAAGAAAAGACAAGATTATTAGCACTTAAAAAAGACGCTGATATTTTAGGAGTACCAGGAACAAGTATAGTCGATAATGTCTGGCTTAAAAAAAATGAACCAAATCTTAATGAAGCAGCAGTAGCGGCATTGTATGCCCCTACTGCTGGGATAATTAGCCCGTACAGATATGTTTACGATCTTGCAGAAAATGCCGCATGTAACGGAGTGGAAATAAATGTAGATACAGAAGTATTGGATATCGTCCGGAACTCGAAAAAGAGGGATAAGTATAGGTTTGAGATAGTGACTTCGAAAGGGACTTTCAGGGCAAACTATATAATAAATGCTGCCGGTCTTTTTGCGGATGAGATCGCTAGTATGGTAGGGATAGAAGATATTAAGATATCACCTCGCAAAGGTGAAGAATTTATTCTGGACAAGAAAAAAGAACATCTTACCGAACATCTACTTTTTCCTCTGCCATCAAAGAAGTCTAAAGGGATACTTGTTACGAGGACTTCTGATGGGAATCCAATGATCGGACCTACGGCGGTCGATATTGACGATAAATATGATATATCGACTTCGGATGAAGGCTTTGAGGAAGTCATTAGATCAGCGCAGAGATTAATGCCATCGATAAATGAAGGTGATATTATATCTTATTTCGCGGGGCTCCGGCCCGCATGCGGTGATGATTTCATTATAAGGTATGAAGATGATCTTCCGGGATTCATTAATGTTGCGGGGATACAGTCACCGGGTCTTACTGCGGCTCCGGCTGTTGCCGAAATGGTTTTGAATATACTTAAAACTAAAGGTTTCCGTCCGATGAGAAAACTGTTCTTTCATAAACATCGAAAGAGGACCATACATCTTTTTGATGTTACTTTTAAAGAGACAAAAAGGCTTATTGAAAAGGATTCGGAATACGGAGATATAGTGTGCAGATGTGAAATGGTATCAGCTAAAGAGATCCGGGATGCTATAAAACGCGGAGCTTCCACCATGGACGGAATAAAATTTCGTACACGAGCTCAAGCCGGGAGATGTCACGGAAGTTTTTGCACGTGCCGGCTTTTAGAAATACTCAAGGAAGAGACAAAAAAAAGTGCTACTGATATAACGAAACGTGGACCGGGATCTGAAATAGTCAAAGGGGTAAAAGGTGAATGAACGCGATCTTGTTATAGTCGGGGGAGGACCTGCCGGGATGGCAGCCGCTATATCGGCATATGAGAATGGTATTAGAGATATACTTGTACTTGAGAGAGATCAATTTTTAGGAGGAATACTCAATCAGTGTATACATACCGGTTTTGGATTGGAGTATTTTGATGAAGTGCTTACGGGGCCGGAATATGCTGACCGATTCGAGAAAAAGATCAGAGGAATATCCGGTATAGAAATTAGGTTGAGATCCTTTGTTGTCGACTTAACTGAAAATAAGGTAATTACCTATCTTATGCCCGGGAAAATAGAGACGGTTAAAGCCAGGGCGCTTATTATGGCTACGGGATGCAGAGAAAAAACACGTGAAATGGTACATATCGCGGGTACAAGGCCGGCAGGTATATTTTCTGCGGGACTTGCACAGAAATTGATCAATATTGAAGGATTATTGCCCGGGAAAGAAATTGTGATCGTGGGATCCGGTGATATTGGTCTTATTATGGCACGCAGATTTATATTGGAAGGCGCGAAAGTAAAAGCTGTTATTGAAGTGCAGAATGAAAGCCGGGGTCTTTTAAGGAACATGATACAATGTATAGAAGATTTTGAAGTGCCCATATATTTTAGGCATAAAGTCTCAAAGATTATCGGTCGGGATAGGGTGGAAAAGGTCGAGATAGCGGAATTAGATGGCGGTCCCGGCGGGAAAATAATATCAAAGAAAGTTATTGAATGCGATACCGTACTTATGTCGGTAGGCCTTATCCCCGAGAATGAACTTATAGAGATGGCGGGAGTTAGACTTGATAAAAATACTAATTCTCCAATATCAGATGAGACCAATAAAACATCTATCCCGGGACTCTTTGTATGCGGGAATGCGTTCAAGGTATACGATATTGTCGATACTGTTTCCAAAGATAGTGTAGAAGCGGGACGTATGGCGGCGAAGCATCTGGGGATAAAGGATGAAGGATAAGGGTAAAGGATGAAGGATTAAGGATGAAGGAGTTAGAGCGTCAGGTACTATAGTGAAAAAACAACCAAATCTAAACATGAAACAAAAAGAACGAACTAATGGAAAAAACAGATACTATGCTGCAAGCGTTTTAAGTAGAGGAATATGTAACTTTAAGGCACAGATATACGATAGGGCAGAACGGATAACTTAACAGGAAAACGAGACCAAAACGCTTGACGTAACTATAACAAGACAGCTATACAAGTGCGAGCCAGACGTGAGTAAATGAAGGATAAGGGATGAAAAAGAAGATAACATGTATAGAATGTCCTGTTGGGTGTTCCATTTTAGTGGATATCGAGGACTCAAAAATAGCCAAAATAAGCGGCGAGAAATGTCCCAAAGGTGAAAAATATGCTATAAGCGAGATAGAGAATCCTGTAAGAGAAGTTACTTCAACTGTAAGAGGCGAAGGTTTGTCTCTTAAACTTGTGCCTGTAAGAACTCGTGGAGCAGTACCTAAGGGTCGCATTATGGATGTCATGGAAGAAATAAGAAAAATAAAGGTTACTAAAGATTTGAAGATAGGCGAAAAAGTATCGGAAGATCTTTTGGGACTAGGAATAGATATTATCGCTACGCGTAAGGCGGATAAAAAATGACTAAAAGGGCCGTTTCAAAACGGCAAAAAGATATAGCACGTACTATAAGAAATGAGAAAGAAAAATATCCTTCCAAACTTAAAATATCAAAAATAAAAAAAAGACCTGCCCGGTAATAAAGTTGATATTTTGACATGTTTACTATCATCGGCTATACTAATAACAATAATTATCATTAGACAAGTAGCTGGGGTTTAAACCCCAGCTACAATTGTGGATAACTCTGGACGAGATGGTATGTGGTCTGTGGTTATATAACGACAAAATAGTCGGTAAGGGATACTCGTAATGTGAATAATATATTCATTTCTATAGTTGTTCCGGCTTTTAATGAGGCCAAGAGACTGCCTGTTTTTCTTGATAAGCTGATCTCTTATTGTGCATCCCAAAATAAAAGATATGAGATCATTATTGTAGACGATGGGAGTACGGATAGTACTCTAGAAGTGGTCGAGGATTTTAAGGATCGGTTTCAGGACCTCTATGCTGTAAAGATAAGAAAGAACAGGGGTAAAGGTTATGCGATCAAGAGAGGTTTCTTGAAAGCTCAGGGTGATATCTGTGTATTCCTCGATGCTGACGGATCCGTGACGCCGGATGAGATAGATAAGAATCTGCATTATATTACAGAAGGCGGATATGATGTCTTTATCGGTTCAAGAGTTTTGAAGAATAAAGAACAGGTCTTCGAAGCGAAATGGTACAGAAAACTTATGGGCAGAATATTCAACCTGTGCATAAAAATATTTCTTTTCAAAAACATAAAAGACACACAATGCGGGTTCAAAATGTTTAGAAGCGAAGTCGTAAGACCTTTATTTAAAAGGGTTTACTTGAGAGGTTTTGGGTTTGATATGGAAGTGTTGTATCTTGCGTTTAAAATGGGGTATAGGGTCAAGGAAGGGGCCGTATCATGGCATCATGTTGATGGTTCAAAAATAAATGTAATTTCTACTTCTTTAAGCATGTTCTTCAATATTCTTCAGATCAAGAACAGACATTATTTGAAAGATTATAGGTCCAGAGAGGAAAATAAGTGATAACGTCTAAAAATCGATATCAGAGTATGGTGGCCTGGAGTGTAGGTATATCAATACTTATCATGTTCTTCACAGGCTGTTCCGATAATAAAAAAACAGGTGTTTATCAGTATGAAAGAAAAGCCGATAAACATATAGAAGAAAATAGGTATGACCAAGCGATCTATATATTGCATGAGGGGTACGAGACTTATCCTGAAAGCGAGAAAATGCTTGAGAAACTTACTTCTGGATATATACGTTACGCGCGTTTTCTTGACGGAAAAGGCGAGATCGACGAGGCTATAAAGAAAATGGAAACAGCTCGTGAGATGGATGAGAAAAACAAAGCTGCAATGCAGGAGTTATCGTATCTTTATGCCAAGAAATCCGTCGAAGAATCCTCGGACCAAAAAACAGGAGAAGCTCTAGAACTTTCACTGAAAGCCGTAGATACGGCAATGCGATCTAAAAAAGTCCGAAAAAACACAGCAATATATTTTCATAATAGAGCAATAGAGGCCCTGCAAAAGAACGATGATAGAACAGTTCTTTTGTGCCTTAATGCTTCATATGTTTTGAGAACAAGCTTTGAAGTGCTTGATCTTTTAGGTCTGTATTATTACCAGAAAAACGATTTAGAAAGAGCTCTTTTTTACTGGGAGAAGGCCGTAAAGATAGATCCGGAGAGGGAAGGAATAAACGAAAAGATAGAGAAGGTGCGCCGGGAGATAGCATTCTCCGGTAGTAAGAGTGCACTGGAAACTGAATACTTTAATGTTCAGTTTTACGGTGATCATAATCTTGATGCCGAGAAATTATCGAAAACATTGGAACAAGTCTATGACGAGGTTGGAAACGACCTTGGGTTTTATCCTCCGAAAAATACGCCTATCGTTTTTTACAAAGAAAAAGATTTTAGAAATATATTCAAACAACCCGGTATTGTAAGAGCTTTTTATGATGGATCCGGAATACGGATATCGATCAATGTGGATATTGATGATCCGGTCTTTCCAAGCATTGTCGCTCATGAGTACACGCATGCCGTTATATCGATGATGACCAATAATGAATGCCCAATATGGTTGCATGAAGGCGTAGCTGTATTTGAACAGGCAAGATATACAAAACTTTCATTGCTATATTTAATGGGGGAGATCAAGAAGGGCAAAACGTTAACTTTGGAAGAAGTAAATGAGGGTTTTTCCGAAAAGACGGATAGTCAAAAGATAGCTTTGAGTTATGAAGCCGCATATACGGCGGTCCTGGTTATACTTGATAAATGGGGATGGGACGGTTTGAGGGGTCTAATGCACAATATGGGACGGGGAATGCATTATGCTAATGCGATGGATGAGGAGTTCTACATTTCACGTGAAGGATTTGAGAGTATCTGGAACGAATATCTAAAAAAACTATTTTTAGACTCAAACTGATAGGAAAACAATATTTTTCTTGACAATTAAGCATAAAAGAGTTAGAATAAGAAAAAGTTACAAGAGGGATAGATATGTATGAAGGTGCGGAAAGAAGAAAATACAAGAGAATCACTAGGCCATTTGTAGCAAGGTTTCGCATATTGACTGAAGATGGTGACGGAGGACTTTTTCCGGGTTGGGATATCGTAAATGTACAGGATTTGAGTGCTGGCGGGATATTATTTAATTATGACGACAGGATAGCCGAGGATTCTAAGCTGGAGTTCAAACTTAATATTCCTACGATTGACAAACCTGTCGGATGTGTAGGAAAGGTAGTGTGTGCGATAAAGGAACCTAATTCTTCACGGGTGCGTATCGCTTCGGTTTTTACCGAGATAGATTTTGTGACAAAGGATGAAATAAATAGATTTGCGGAAACAACATAAGTGTATTAGCGCAGGAAGGTGCTAGAGAAGAGAGAAAAAAATAGGGATGCCGTATGGCGCCCCTATTTTTTTTGTGTAAATAAGAATTAAAATTTATCAAAAGAACAGTCTTATCACTTTTTAGCCCCGCCCCTTGAGAGCATACTGGAAGCATGTTCTACCGCAATGTCACTTTCAGTGTCACCGGCCATCATTTCAGCTATCTCTTTTAGCCGGGCTTTATGATCAAGAGTTTCGACTTCAGTGAAGGTCCGTCCATTTTTTACGGTTTTCATGACCTTTTGATGTTTGTCTCCGAAAGAAGCTATTTGAGGAAGATGTGTGATCAAGATTATCTGACGATTCCCTGAAAGCTGCTTAAGTTTTTCTCCTATTACTGTACCCAGACGTCCGCCGATCTGCGCGTCTATTTCGTCAAAGATAAGTACGGGGATAGGGTCGACCTTGGTCAAGGCCTCTTTAAGTGCAAGCATGACGCGCGCAGCCTCTCCTGAGGAGACGATCTCGGCCAACGGCTTGAGATCTTCACCTTTATTAGGGCTTATATAAAAAACTGCCTTATCGGTTCCCGTAGAGGATAGTTCTGTTTTGTCTATCTGACACTTAAACTTTACATTTTTTATCCCAAGTTCCTTGAGTCCCTTTTCAATTGTGGATCTTAGAGCTATCGCGGTTTCAGATCGCTTTTCAGTAAGCGCCGAAGCGGCTTTTTCGGCCTTGATCAGTGAGGATTTGAGCTGCTTCTTGATATCGGCATCATTGTGCTCAAGATTTATGAGAAGGTCGTATTTTTCTTTAGCCTTTTGGTAGAAAACCATAACATCTTCAAGTGTGGGTCCGTATTTACGTGTGAGTTCATGGTAAATATCAAGACGTTTGTTTACTTCATCAGCTCGTTGAGGGTGGAAAGAAAGTTCCTCAAGATAATCTGTGATAAGAGAAGATAGATCCGAGGCGTCTTCTTGTATTCGTGATAATATCTCAGATAGGGGTGAAGTAGACTCGTCAGTAGAATTCAAAATATTCATAAAAGTAAAAGCTTGAGAGGCAATTTTGTTTGCCCCATTTTCTTCGTTATCAAAAAGTTCTAGAATGCTTGAGGCAGACGCGTGAAGCTTTTCTGCGTTATTTACCCGGGAACTTTCTTTTATAAGTTTTTCATGTTCGGTGATGTCTAGCGGGACCTGCTCAAGTTCTTTGATCTGATGTGATAATGTATCTAGCTCTCTTTCGCTGTTTGCGGACAGTTCTTCCAATCTTATAGATTCTTTTTTGAGGGTAAGATAAGAGTCAAATGTTTTGGAATATATTCCCATTTTATTTTTTATATTGGAGAGCGCATCCAGCATTGAGAGATGATTACTTTCTGATAAGAGCATTTGATGATCATGGGGGCCATGTAGGTCAACCAATCGGTTCCCTATAGATTTTAACTGTCCGACAGTCACGGTACGACCGTTTAGCTTATTCTTACTGCGTCCGTCAGGTAGAAAAGTGCGACTAATTATCAAGATGTTTTCATCGTCATCGATATATTCTGAAAATAAAGGATTTATGGATAAAAATTGAGAAGAAAGATCCAGTACCGCTTCGATCATGCATGAACTATTAACGTCATGTATGTGAGACGAACTGAGTTTACCTCCGAGGGCCACCTGAAGGGCGTCAATTAATATGGATTTACCCGCACCGGTCTCGCCGGTGAGAATATTGAGACCTTTATCAAAATCCACGGTTAATTGGTCTACTAGCCCGAAATTTTTAATAATAAGATTAGACAGCATAGTATTTTCAAACATATTCTACCATTAGATAATAATTTTTCAAATCATATTTGTAATTAGGGACGTCCCCAATTAAACGGGTTAAACATGAAATAGTTAGCAAAAAGAGTTTACATATTATGCACAAGGGTATTATAATAGTGGTGTTAGTAGTTTTAAAACCAAGATAAACTGGAGGATATGTGAATCGTATAAAAAACAATATTTTCAGCAATATCCTATCAATACTCGTTTTATTTACGTTCTTGTCTTCAAATCTCACCATAGCTAACGGTACCGAGCTATCTTATCAAAATATTTCTCCTCCATGGATAATGGCCGCGTCTCCTTCACCCGGGAGAGAAGCTTTTCAGCGGCAAGTTCTGTCTCATTGGACATACAATTATGTGTTTCTAACCATATCTAAATTTCTCTTGGAAAAACGCGGAGAAACAGAAGAATTGAAAAGTTTCTTAAAAGAAGCATTATCGGGAAGAGAGAAAGAAATAAGGGATATGTATGTTTTTATTGATGAGGTCACGGTCGCGAGAGATAAGGTAAGGATACTTTTCAAAAAGGACGGTAAAAGGGGCGTAGCCGAAATATGGAGAGCTCCGGAAAATGAAGACCAAAAATTTGTTATCATGATAAGACCCGATGAAGTGAACGCTTCCGGTATCGGAGAAGGTCAGGATAAGGATAGGCGTTTTGATATATCGCGGATGTCAGTTGCTTCTCTTTCTCTGGAAGGCTTTATTCCCGAACTGAAAGAAAAAGAAGCGATAGAGGCAAACACTAGAGGGGGCTTGGGTGCGTATGACGGGGATAAACAGGAAGGGCTAGCCCGGATCGGAGCTGCTGGTATGGGTTTTCAACCCGGATACGCGTTAGGATCTATAGACGGAGAGATCACGAAGGTCGATTATAAAAAACTTGCTGAAGAAGGAATAATAGAAGCCGTGGATACCGGTGATGAAGCTCTCGAGGTTTGGGCCGGTGCGGAAGACAACCTGGTAACTGGGGAACACTACGATAATAATGTCAAGACCAGGGTAGAGGTATACAGGGTGAACCGCGGAGGGACCTGGAAATATATCTTTGTTTCCGATGTTTTTGACAGGTTATACGCGGACGGATTCCTGCACAGGTTCATGCAACAGGTGGTATTCGGTAAAGCGGTATATGTGTTCATGAAAAAGCATAATGTAAGGCCGGATATCATTCATCTAAACGAGACCCCTCCAGTTGTCGCCGCCATGTTAATAAGGGCCGATGAAAATTTTAACGATACCGCTATAGTCTATACTAACCATACTCTTGTCCCTGCTGGCTTTCATGATCAGAGGTTCAGCCGTAGGCGAATAGGACTGGATGTGGGGCGTATGGAATATCTTATGGGACTTCCAGAAAATAAAGTCGATAATTTTAGGAAATTTTTTATGAGGAATGGTAATACGGTGGATTTCTGTCACGCGGCAATGAAAATAGCGGATGTCATAAACGCGGTAAGCGATGAGCATGCTGAACGAACCGTAAAACTATTTAGGGACGAATATGGGGTAGATCTTGAGGGTAAAGTAATCGGGGTCCTTAACGGTTCCGGAGAGGAATGGGTCAGTGCCGGTCTGAAAGACTTGATGGAAAAAGGGAGCCTGCCTACAGCTGACGAGATATGGGAAAATCACGAAGCCAATAAAGGCGAGGTGTATGAGGAAATAGAGGAACGTACTGGCATAAAGTTGGATCCGAAAAAACTTACTATGTGGGCGGTGCGTAGGATAGTTGAATATAAGAGCCAGTATCCGGTCCTTCGGTTCATTGTGTATATTCTGTGTTCAAGCAAGGAAGAATCCTTTACCCGCGAGAGACTTATGGAACTGTGGCGGCGGGATATGCCAGCTCTATCAGGAAAATATGCCGGAAAGGTCTATAATAAAGATATAGAGAGGACCGCGGAACACATACTGGATAGGCTTTTCGCCGGCAGGGATACTATAAACGGTCTTGATATGCAATTAGTTATAGGAGGGCCAGAATATGAGAAAGATTGGGGAAGACAATTCCGTAAATGGATGAGGGATATCCCGGAGATCAACGGGAACGTGGTGTTTTTGGAAAATCATGAACCAAGTCTTCTGTATACGCAGGCCATAGCTTCGGATATATGCATCAATATGCCCAGACCGTTCGAAGAAGCTTGCGGAACCTCCGACCAGCGCAGTGCCCGCAACGGCGGCGTTAATATCGCTTTAATGGGGGCGGGTCCGGTCGAGTGGATGAGGGAATATAATGAAAAGACCGGCAATGGTAGCGGATTCTTCATCGGGCCGTATCTACGTGAGACCGGGGACGGTGCAGAGGCCGATCTCAAAAGTTTTTACAATAATGCACCCGTTGATGTTCTCCTGAAAGCCGAAAAAGCTTCGGGACTTTTCAGGAGAAGAAGCAAACTTAAATGGAAAGGGCTTATGCTCAATGCTTTTATGGACAGCACTTTCGGGCTGGACAAAAAAGCGGTTACCGCATATGCTATGGAGGAAAGATATGCTAGTCTGGTATATCGTAACGCTATTGCCGAAAGAAGAGGCATAGATAGTGTCAGAAAAAAGGAGAGGACCTTGCTGGAACAATTGCTTGAACCGGATATGGAAAAAGAACCCGTAAAATATACAGCGTATAAGGTAGCCGGTCTTATTGGCAAGGATAATATTGACGATGCGGTCAGAGAATTTTGTATTAAGTATTTGAGTTCCAATGAAGAGGGAAATGACTTTACTGTCAAGATGTTCAACATGTTGATAAGCGCGGCTGACAAGGATAAAGGAGTCATTGGTAGGATCAGAGAGTTTTCTAAGGGGATAAAGCAAGAGATTAGAGAAGTTATAACAGATCCTGAGGCATTATGGTATTTTCAGAATATAATAGGTCAGGCAGTTGTTATCTTGTCTGCTGTAGAAGACGGGATAAAAGGTGCCGGAGAGATGAGGGTAACTAATGATTCCGGTAATATGCTGCAAGCGGGAGATAAAGACAGAGGCCAAAGTTTTATAGATGAAAGTAGTATTCCAACGGGACTAGGGTCGGCCGGTGCGGAGGGTATGCCGGGTGCATATGACAGGGGATATGAGACGTTCAAGAAATTGGGCGACAATATCCTGGAAGACTTGGTATATGGTCGAGACAGATTTGAAGAGGCTTTAGCGAGCAAAGAAAGTTTTATAATGTACAGGATGGTGCATGGCCTTTTACCTGTAGCGGAAGGTATAGAAAAGTATACGAAAAATGGACTTATAAGCACTTTTCATAAGACTGTGTTTTTGAGAGATTTTGTTTCCGGCTCCTATCAGACTACAAGTACCGGGCCGGGACACTTTCAGGGACTTCAGCTCGATGTAAAACAGGTAACTGCCGGTCTCGGAATACAGTTCAATGTGAAATATAATTCTAAAGGAGAAATGATTAAGGTGCTTGCTCAATACATAAAAGAAGGAGATTTCTTTTATGCGCTCCCGGGTTGTGTTGATTATATGGTGAATCTTGGAGACCTTGAATTTAACGATTTTTCAGTAAAACTTTCCAAAGAGGCAGCAACAAAATTCAATCCGGATATCGATTTTAAAACAGAAGGCGTGCTCGAAAGCGTGAGTAAGAAGGTTTCAAAAAAAGCGCCATACGTAGTGGGCATGATTGGGAAGGAACTTCTTATCTTAAACAATATGGAAGAGCAACCAAAACTTAAATGGATAGACGAGCCGGATGCATCGGTGTTAACCACTGGCCGTAGCTTTGACCTTACGTCACTCTATAAGGCAATAAATTCTGAATCCAATTGGCGCAGGTTTACCGGTTCTGACAGTAAAACAGAAGGGATAGCTTATAACGCATATAAGAGATCAGAGGGAAAGGTAGGTGCAAGGTTCCCTATCATGTCGCAGGACGTTGTAAGAGGCATTATGGAGCGTACAGAAGAGCTTCCGGCGGCACCTTCTTCGTTATACTTTGGAAAGATGGGCACGATGACATATCTGGAAGAGAACTCGGGATTTCTGTCCCAGCTTCAGAAAAAAGTGAACACTAGCCCTAAACTTATAAGATTACCGCTTGAAATATTAGCCAAGATGGACAAGGAAGATGCGGCAAAGCTTATTGAAGGTATACAGCAGACAGCCTATGGACACATAGAGCTTTACTCTTCCCAAGAAATGATCACGCCTGACGAATCTGTATATCTTAAATATGGAGTCCATAAAAAAGATCTACCCGAAGGTTTTCTAGAAAATAGAAGCAATACAATAACTCTTATACCGGTTTTTCAGAATAACAGTATTGAGGCTCAGGATATTTCTATTGATAAAATAGGAGGGATAAGGGCGGAAGACACAATAATATTGCCTACGGGTATATGTCACGATATGGCAGGTGTTGCTAGAAGTGTTATATTAGGTCTAAGGCTTGCTGAACTATCGGGAGGTCAGATAGACGGAGAATTTCTGGATGAGACTCTAGCTCAATACAAAGCTTTTTGTGAGTTTTATGGTATAAAAGAGTTTGGTGTAAATAAGCATGATTTGGCAGCTCTCGTAATAGGAAATATTAACGATGTAGTAAAGGCCATGAATAAGTTGATAAAATATATGCCGATAATGCCGCTCAATACAGAAGAAATTCGAGAGATATATGAAGGCGTGCACGAGGTACTTACAAGGGCATAATATTTCCGCATAATACAAGAAATAAAATAACTTTAAACCGATTCAAATAAAGAACTTCACTCCAATTTGCCGAGCATTCTGTTAAGAAAACAAAATGATGCTTGTCTTTCTGGTAAAAAAAAAATCATTAGGTATACTATTAGTGTATTTGACAAAATTTTGAGAAGGGAAAAACTCTCTTTTTAAAGTTCTAACTATGTGACCTCTCTATAAGGGGGATATTTTTTGAGCTGTTATTAAATAGTTTTAAAAAGTCTAAAGAGGCGAAATATTGTGAATATGTGGATTAAAGATCACAGAATGTTCAATAAAGCAGTAGCTGTAGCTCTTGCCTTTGCCTTTTTTGTGAGCACTTTAGCCTATGATGCGAGTGCCATAGTAGACATAAACTCATCCATCTCCGGAGTAACACAAGCTAAAACGTCTTCTGCAGATTTTACTCGTATAGATATTGATACTTTTACCATTCCGGCTCATCTAGGTGAGATAAAATTTTCATCCAAGAAAGAGACCGACAAAGTCATTATTCATATACAGGACGCTCATTGCAATCAGTTTGCCCAGCATAAAATATCCGGGATCATAGATTATCTTAATAAAGAGTACGGGATAAATATGGTCAATCTGGAAGGAGGGGTAGGTCCTTATGATCTTGACGTGTTCACTTCGATAAGCGGTGAAGCCATAAGACGTGAAGTAGCGGATTATTTTGTTAAAAAGGGCGAGATAAATGGAGCGGAATTTTACGCAATAAACAATCCTGAGGCTGTTACACTTTGGGGTATAGAGCAAAAAGATCTTTACCTTGCCAACTTGAAAGTATACAGAGATTCTCTGATCTATAAAGAAAAGGCGGATCTCTTCCTTAAAAGCCTTACGCATATACTGAATAATCTAAAAAGACATCTCTATTCCCAAGAACTCCTAAAGATGGATTTAGAATATAGCGCTTACAAGGCGGGGAACAAGGAATTTAGAGAATATATGGTTTTTCTTCTTAAGCATGCTAAAGATAACGGAGTAAATATAAGATCCTTTCCCAATCTCTATCTTCTGTTCCAAGCCATGGAAGAGGAAAACAACATAGATTTTAAGAAAGCTAATGTCGAGAGAAATGCACTTGTAGAGGAGCTCAAAAAGAATTCTTCCAAGAACGATCTCAGAGAGCTTGTATCCTGGACTGTTGATTTTAAGACAAAAAAGGTATCCAGAAAAACGTTCTATAATTATCTGTTAGGCAAAGCCAAAGAACTGGATGTGGATATAAAAAAATTCCCCGCGTTTTCAACTTATATCGTATATGTCGCGCTTTATGAGGCCGTCGACCGTTATAAGGTAATGGATGAGGTTAGCGCCATGGAAGACGAGATCAAAGAACTCTTCTATACAAGCGATGATCAACGTGAACTAAATGTGCTTTCTAAAAACCTTGCTCTTACCAAAAACATGTTTGCTATAACACTTACCAAAAGCGATTATCGTTACTATTTAAGAAATAAAAGTCTATTCTCTACATACAACTATACGTCTTTTATAGAAAAAGAGTCACCCAAATTCAAGATCACTGCGCGGCTGGTAGAGGGCATAGAAGAACTGGATTCTTATCTGGAAGACATAACTAAATTCTATGAATATTCATTCAAGAGGGATGAGGTCTTTGTGGAAAACCTGCGGTTTTCTACGGGACACGGGACACGGGGCACGGGACACGGATCTCAGAGCGCTATACTTATGACAGGAGGGTTTCATACGGAAAACCTGTGTGAGCTGTTAGGGGATAACGGTATTTCTTATGTTTCCATACTTCCTAAGTTTACCTCAGAAGACGGATATGAAAGCCCGTATTTTGATCTTTTGGCAGGGCAGACCACTAATGTTCAGAGTATGATGGCATCAGTACTTGCTAAAGCTTCCATGATGCAGGTAGCCAGTATGCTTTCTTCTCTGGGAGAGGAAGTCTGGGGAAAAGATGAAGTAGCGGCATTTAATGCTACGGTCAGATTGATGGCTTTAAAAGGAACAGATTTCATCGCAAGGATAGAAGATATAGGATATGAGAACGGGAAAATAATTTTTTACGGTAAGGAAAACAAGGCTATGTATGAAGTGAAACCGGTCGAACTTCTAAAGGCAAAAACCGACCAAAGACCGGACACTATTACGGATAAGAAGGAAATAGTTCTGGAGGATGCTGAAAAGATCTTGGATGAAGCTTTTGATTTTGCTACCAGAGATCCTTCGACGAAAGGCGCTGATCTGACGAAGTATGCTACGCATGAAGCGATGAGAGCGGTAGAGGCCGGAAAAGAGATAGTTGCGGTCACAATCGAGCCCTCATCTTTGAGGGAACTGAACGAGAATTGGACGCATAGTATAGTTGACGAGGTTAGGGACACTCTGGGTGAGAATATTCACGCATATTTTCAGGGGATAAATCTTGGAATCGTTGGAGTAAGGCCGATCTCGCTTTATACGCCTTATGGGATAAGATGGCAGTATCTATTTGAGGCCGGAGAGGAATATGACGAGAACGTATTCAAAACAGCGCTTGAAGGTATGCTGGAGACAGTGATACCCAAGACTAGGGAGAGGGCAAAAAACCTTCTGGAAGAGAGCTTCGGTAAGAGTATAGAAGAAAATGACATACTAGTTCAGGCATTTTACGCCAATGTCGCGGTTTCAAAAGTTTTTGGTAAAAAAAGAGAGAGACTGCTTGATGTTCTTCATTCTACAGGAAGGGCTCTTGATGATACAGATGATAAGACGGGGCGGGATAAAGTGAGGGACTGGATAAACCTGATCGAGAAAAGTCCGCCTTCTGCTCTGGAGGACAATATAAAAAGTGTAATGGAAGGTATGTTCAGCAATGAGGCGTACAGCGGGATGGTCAAAGAGATACTCACGATCAGCGAAAATGGCGATATAGCGGCAGGATTCAAAACATGGTCTACCCGGAAGGGTGATAGCGAAGAATACAGAAGGATGGTTGAGAGGGTAAGATCCAGCAGTAATAGTGTTATAGATTTTGTGGAGATAAAATATTTTGCGGAAAAATTCAAGGCGGGAGTCGCGCGCAGCGAAAGGAAAATAGGGGAAGAGCAGACCATATTCAATACCAAGGTACCTGAGGGTCTTAAAAACGTGTTTGCTCACAATGAAGAGGATGTGGATGAATGGATATCCGATCCGGCAAACAAAGAAAGGATGAAGATCACGCGTATAGAACGCTTCGTCCCGAATTATACGGCATTGGCCCGGAAAAAAGAAGACCTGAACAGGCGTATAGGCGCGGGTGAAAATACCCCGGAACTTAACGCGGAAATAAAGAGTTTTGTTGAAGAATGCGTGAAGTTGAACGTTGAGTCCGAGGCGGGCGGATTGAAAGGGAGGAACGTTATTAGCACCTTTGCTGAGCGTTTTCTGGGAGAGGTGCAAGACGCGGGAAGCGGAGTGCTGTTCAGGGTCAATATAGATTTTGATAATCTTTCAAAAGCTCCGGTACAGATGGGGGATCATCTTAAGGACGAGGGGCTGAAGATGATAACCGGGTATTTTCGTGATGAGTTCTCCGGAACGGCGATATTCGTACAAAAAGGTAAAGGGGATGAGTCTGTTGTTATAGGAAGACATGACGGGTCGGCAGAAGAAATAGAGAAGATCTTAAGCTCCGTGGTTCGTGATATCAACGAAAAATTAAGCGGAATGATGTATGAAGGGAAAAAGATAGAGTTTGATATTCCGGGACAGGAGAGTAAACAGAAACCGGCCATAAGCGGTGGTATCAGTGTGCTTACATTTGAAGAGATGGAAGGGAAGTCCGGAGAGGAAATTTTGTCTCTGGTTCGCCAGATGGATGACAAAGCGGAGAAAGCGAATGCGTTTGCTAAGAGAAAGGGACGCGGGTTCGCTAAAATTTACGGCGACGATGTACAGGAGTTTATAGGCGGAGAGATCGGCGAGATTACTCTCGGTCCGGGGATACCGGAAAAACTGGTTCCGTTTGCTGCGGGTATCGAACTTCTGAATCCCTATCTATCGGCAGAGGAGGGTTTAAAGGGTGTTGCGGAAGGATATTATGCATTTCTGAATAGATTTAGCCAAAAATTCGATTATACTAATCTTTATGAGAAGACCCGGATGATACTCAATATGGGGAACTGGTTCGGCACTAACGAAAATGATTGGGCGGATTCCTTGGGTGAGATGGAAGGGAAAGAAGGTGTATATGTAGGAGTCTCTTACGGTGGACAAAATCTATCGAGATTGTGTCACGGGAACTTTGATTCCGCTCTGATCGTAGATATAAATCCGTTTGTTACTGAAGTTTTCATGCCGATGAGAAATGAATTAATACTAAGATCCGCGAATCGCGCGGAATATCTGGGTCTATTAGCGGGCATTAGACTGAGCCCGGATGAAATAGAAAAATTATCCGAGGCGTCTCTGGAAGATATACACAACGTTATCATAAACAAAATACGATCTGGGAGCAAAGAAGACAGAGCAAAAAATATGGCAACGCTTTGGAACGAAATAAAAGGGATATTTCCTCAGGAAATTAGAAGTGAAGCTAAGGGTTTTTGGGACAGGTATTCACCAAGGTATTTCGGATTAGGTAATATGGTTGAACAAATGAAGAAGACGGATGAGAAGTACCAGATAGAGAAGGCAGAAGAGTCGGCAAAGATAAGCGGAAAGACTATTGACTTAGATGAGATAAAGATCAGGGGCAGTTGGCTCGCTGATGAACAGAATTTTTCAAAAATAAAGGGTATGGTGAAAAAGGGGAAGATAAGAGGTATTACCGGAAGCATTTTATCGGAAGATATAAATGACGCGCTCGAACAAGAGTTGGCGGATCAAGGCCTTAATATATCTGTTCTTTATCTCTCAAATCTTATGGAATGGTCAGGAAAAAGTATTGGAAACATTAATGTCGAGCATGATCTGACCCTGATAGTGAACAATCTCGGTATTACCAGCGTAAAGGACATAACCGGGATAGCCGATAATGGCATTATCGAAGGGCTCAGTGAGAAAGGAATACAGCCTGAATTTGCAATAGGAGAGTCCGAGATAGATACTGATACGGCTCATAAAGAGGGGGTAAGAAACGCGCAAACGTTACCAAACGTTAGTAAAGAAAAAATACTCAGTGATCAAGAGCTAGAAGCAATATTCAAGCAGGCGGAGCTTAACGGGCATGTTTTCGAGGTAAACAATATAACGATAGAGTACGCTCAAAGCGTCATAGATAGGATCTATAACAATCGGATTTTATTGAATCCCGAGGAGGAAGAGGGTACGGATGAGGAAAAGAGGCAGAGGAAGAAGCAGAGAGAGGAGATTAAACCCATAGATAGTGTAAAGGTAGTGACGACCGATATGGATGATACGATCGAGGCGCAGGGGTATATGGATGGGGATACACTTATCATAGTCATGAACAACAAAAACGGTCGTGATGCAGATTATCTTTCGGATAAAGAAGTTTTTGCGCACCTTATAATGCATGAATTTTTGGAAGCAAATGGATATGTTCATAGAGATTTGAAATATTTGGAAATGGTAGATAATTACGGAAACGGAGGCGACATGACTCCGCTTAACAGAATGGCTATAAAACATATGACTTTGGATCAATTGCTTGATATTCAGTTGAAGCATAGCTTAGATCCTGAGGGGGTCTTTTATCGTGCTGTTCAGGTGGAGATAGTCAATAAATATACCGAAAAAGAGGTAGCCGTTGTGATGGGAGATAAACTAGCTGATAGTATAATGCAAAACGCAAAAAATCTTAAAGGTGCTGCATATGAGACCTTCCCAAAGAGAGTTTCGGCCAGCCAGAGTGTTATAGGAGAGATAGTGCCCGAAGGAGGAACAGTTGTTGAAATAGGTTTAGGAGGATCTGGTGCACCGACCTTTAGAGAGCTAAAAAGCGCTTTAGAAGGAAAAGCAAAGCTTAGGGGAATAGAATATGTTGAGAAAAATATCCCAGAAGACCTTGCCCCGGATATCGTGCAGGGTAATATTTTCAATATAGGCGTAGATGAAAAGGTCACAGCCCTTATAGAGGGAGCTGATATTATTCGGGTAAGCAATCTTATGATACCTTATTTTTACCCGGGACGAAGAAAACAGGTCTTGCAGTCAATGGAAAAACATATGAAGCTCGGCGCACGTCTTATTATAACCCATACACCTAGTCTGTCCGCCATAAAGCTTCCCGGTGAAGAAGGTTTTATATTTGAGATGACCACTAAAGGGCTTGAACGCAAGAGACTTATTTATACTGTAATAGCAAGTTCCGAGACAAATAATATACATTACGGAGGGTCTCCGGCTTTCTCGGTATTTTCACCTAGCTTTGGCCCAGAGGAATCATTGGTCTTAGGTCCCATGCGACATGATGGAGAATTCTTTGAGTTCTCGAGACGATTTCTAAGGGAACAAAATACAAATAAAACTCTGGAAAGAGAGCTAAACAGGGAAATGCCTATGGTTATAGCTAAAGGTTTGAGAGCAGATGGGTATAATGCTGATCAGGTGGGTGAGATGATCAGTCTGGATATTACCGGTAAGATGCCTAAAAATCTAAAGATAACCGAATGGATGATGGCTCGTTTTGATCCTACACCTCCCAAAGTGACAGAGTCGGTATCAGAAGCGGAACTGGTCGCCAGGTCACGGGATGATATGGTCCCGACTGTGGGGATTACATCGAAAGAGGATATTGATCCCGCAGCAATAGAGAAAGCAGAGTTAGAGCTTCTTGCAGAAGCTGATAAGAATGTTTTGTCCGAGATAAAAGCCGGAACATATCCGAGTATTGTTCTCCTGGAGGTATCTGAAGATCAGTTACTTTTTGACGGATCTAAATATACTAAATTGAAAAACGATACCAGAAGGACTGTTGTCAGGAAATACGGGATCAACACTGCTGTTATCTTTTATACCAATACCGAGGACAGCATGAAGGGCATTGGTGCTACAGTCGAAGGGATTAAAGGGTTCGATCATCCCAAAGCCAGAGTGATAGCCTTCTGTAGTAACGAGACAGAAGGTGTTTTGAAGGGTACTATGACAGGCGAAGAGTTTGAGGGAAAAGTATCAGGTTTTGTAAGAGGAGATTTTGTATCAGAAAATGATTTGGAAAGATTTTCATTGGTCTCTTTGACTGTCCTGGGATTAGGGCTTATGGATCTTAATAGGGCTTATGAGGACGGGAAAAAAGTAGAGGGTCTTGAAACAAGTATAAAGGTTCTTCTGTCCGGCTTAATGGATAATTATGAAGACATGGAAGACTATATAGAAAAAGAATGTAATAATGACGTAAGCCTCTTTATCAAAGCTGTTCTGAGCGGCGACTTCTTAATGAAGATAAAGAAGGTAAATTACGAAGAGATACGGAATTTCATGGATGCCGAATCAGCCGTCCTGGAATCGTTGTAATTAGTGGTGAATGGTATTTGGTGAATAGTGAACAGTGATTAGCTGTAGCCAGGGTTTAAACCCTGGCTACTTGTTCTCCTGGTAGTATATTAGAAAACGAGTAGTCTGATGTCTGCGGTCTGTCAATATCTCATGAATTGCAGAAGGTGTATAGTGAACACACATGTTCCTATAACCACACGAAAGGCCCGGAAAAGTTGATCCCGGAGCAGAGGAGATTTGGAAGTGAATATTTTATGCAGCGCCTCTATTACAAGAAAAGACCCCGCTATAAAAGCAAGCCAGTCTATTGTAAGATCGGCAAGATGAGAATCAAATACGCCGCAGGTAACAGTGAATGCGCTAAACACTAATCCCACGACTATAAAAAGTATCCAGTATATTTTCTTCATGCAAAGAAAAATACCATATAATCGGGCAGAATGCAAATGAGGAAGCTTAGTGCTAGAAGTTAGAAGATAGAGAGTAGAAGGTAGAAAAAGTCACCAGTTACCAGGTCACTGGTGACTACTCACTATTCACCATTCACCAACTACCATTCACCAATTTGCTATTTCCTAATGCTCCTTGTATAATGGTCGATGAAAGGAGCTATCAATATGAAATATCGAAAAATAGGTAATACTGACCTTGAAGTATCTGCTATTGCTTTAGGTTCATGGGTATTCGGTGGTGAAGGATGGGGGAAAGAAGTCGATGACAATGAGTCCATAAGGGTTATTGGTAGAGCTTTAGATCTGGACATAAACATAATAGACACCGCTCCCATATACGGTGACGGCAGGGCGGAAGAAGTTATAGGAAAAGCTATACGGGGAAGAAGAAAAGACGCGATAATAGCTACCAAATGCGGGTTGGAAAAAAGCGGACGAAGTATCAAATGTAATCTGACTGCGGGATTTATAAGAAAGGAAATAGAGAATTCTCTCAGGCGGTTGAATATTGAGACTGTAGACCTGTATCAATGTCATTGGCCGGATAAAGATACTCCTCTTGAAGAGACTTTCAGCGAACTTAATAAGATAAAAAAGGAAGGTAAGATAAGATATATAGGCGTATCAAATTTTGATAAAAAACTTCTAGAAGAAGCTAACTCTATAACACAGGTAGTAAGTAATCAGGTACAATATTCTCTTTTTGACAGAGATATAGAGAAAGACCTTATATCTTTTTGCGGGAGTAAAGGCATATCGATATTGTCATACGGATCTCTAGGTGGAGGGATACTTACGGGTAAGTACAAAGAGCCGCCGGTATTTGAAAAAGGGGACGTCAGATCGTTCTTTTACAAGTACTACAAAGAACCTTTTTGGAGCCGGGGAAAGGCCATGAGAACAACCCTCGAAAAGATAGCTTCAAAAAGGAATGTTCCCACCGCTCAAGCTGCCATAAACTGGGTACTTGCCAAAGGCGAAGTGGCTAGCTGCATAATGGGCTGTCGCACGGAAGATCAGCTTATGGTCAATATAGATGCCGCAAGCTGGGAACTAAGCAAGGAAGAGATATCAGATCTAGTGTAGGTCCGAAAAAAATCGACCCTACATTTTTATTTTCACGAGTCACGAATCACGAGTCACGGGGTCAGATCCTTTTTGAACGGATCACAGAGGAATAATATTCAGCGGAAGGGTGTATAGTACGCTTTTGAGAAAGATAATCCACTTCGATAAGTCCGAAACGTTTTGAATAACCTTCGGCCCATTCAAAATTGTCCAGTAAAGACCAGTGCAGATATCCTTTAACCGGGAAGCCGTGTTGTATAGCTTTTAAAACTTGAGAAAGATGACCCTTTATGTAAGTACATCTAAGAGCATCATCTTTTGTAGCTAATCCATTTTCGGTTATGATCATGGGTTTATGGTAGCTGTTCATGTCCTTAAGTATTTCGTACAATCCTTCCGGATAGATCTCCCAACCCATGTCGGTAACCGGTCCGGCATTCGGGTGATGTTCAGGGGAGCAGACTTCACCCACAGACCTTTTGAACAAGGGACTTTTGTTCTTTATGAATTGGCGGAAATAATAATTCAATCCTATGAAATCCAGTGTATCTTTGGACATAAGGTCTTCTTTCGGTAATCCCGGGATCAAGACGCGTCCCTTGATAACGGACCTAATGAACGAGTGATTGTGGAAGTGATCTCTAAAGGAGACCGATAAACGGTCGCCTAGAGAGACTCGTGAACAGGGATGAAAAGCTGTGACGGCTTTTGCGATACCGATCATAGGAGATCTGATATTGCCGGATTTTTTAGCGAGTTCATGCATGTTTTTGTAGGCAGATACATGACTTTTTGTCATATGCTTTAGAACGATAAGGGCCGAACTTAAGTCCTTTTTGCAGGGAGGCCATTGACCGTAGATATATGACAGTGTAGCAAGGATATTCGGTTCGTTTATTGTGATCCAATACCGTATTTTATCGCCTAATTCTTCTATACATTTAATCGCGAAACGGGTGAAAAGATCGATTGATCCGGGGTATAACCAGCTGCCCTTATCGGCGAACCATAAGGGGACGGTGAAATGGTTCAAGGTTACCAGGGGTTCGATACCCAGTTTGAGGAGTTCATCAATGACTGACTTGTAATGGTCCCATTCATCATTGTTCCAGACACCTTCCTCCTTTTCTAAACGGCTCCATATGCCTTATGCAAAACGCATAAGTCTTTATATATAAACAATTTATAAAAATTGATTTCTTGCAATTTCCTCCATTTGTGATATGCTATAAGTATATCCCTTTCAACAACTTACAACAAAAACAGAGG
>Ga0208904_1000234_pt1 | contig 48326 bp, 85 predicted proteins | sample AntAceMetag02UKB_FD_184774 | JGI IMG/M metagenome (GOLD analysis project Ga0208904, IMG submission 184774) | Saline lake microbial communities from Ace Lake, Antarctica - Antarctic Ace Lake Metagenome 02UKB (SPAdes) (version 2) | ecosystem: Environmental > Aquatic > Non-marine Saline and...
AATCTAGATATTGGATATTTAATAAAGAAGTTTCTAAAAAAGAATGGTATAAGCGTTATAGAATAGGGGAGGAATTAGATGATGAAGACTAAAGAAATAAGACGTGTAATTAATATAATGAGAGACCTTATAGCTCACTCAATTTCACTACAAGACGCCGTTAAAAATATTATGGAGATGGAAGAATGAAAAAGACACATGACGATATTAAAAAGCAGATAATAACAGCTTTAGTAAATCAGAAACATGGAATAGTATCTCCATCAACAATATGTTCTATGATTAATTCTAATTGGCTAACAGTGCAAAAATATGCAAAGGAATTAGAAGATGAAGGTGTGTTAAAAGTAATAAGGGTCGAGGATAGAAAAATGGTTGGAATATCTCTAAATATAAAAGCATTCTTAATGATAGATGAAGTTCTCCACGAAATGCCAATAGAAGACAGATTATTATTAGAAACTGCAAAATATATAATACAGAATGAAGACGACATAAACTCTACGAAAGGGGAAACTCAAGGGGAAAATATAAAATGAGTTTAAGTGACAAAATAACAGATTGTCATCTTAGTTGGGAGAAGGTAGTGTATGCCCAAGATGTTAAAAAATCAATTAAGAAAATTAATAATTATATAAAAAAAGAATGTATTTGTTATCATTGCCAAAAGATAATAAAAGTAATCAATAATGAAGTTGGAGACGCACTTGCCACAGATAACGAGGTGCAAAACTAATGGGATATGATTACCGAGGAAGACCAAGCAGAAGCTGGAGAGAGCATATTATTGGAAAAGTTAGAAGCTTCAATCATACAGATAGCATGCAGTCATCAGAGTTTGTGATAAATAATTTAATAAGATATATAGAACAAGATAAAAAATTGAGTGCAGAAGGATATGAAACTTTAAGACAAAATTGGGATGTTATAGATTATAATTCAAGACACACAAGGGAACAAAAAAACACTGCTAGAAATTATTTAATGAAAGAGGGCTATCGTTTGAATGAGTGTCACAAAGAAAAAGGTGGATTGTTAGGTAAATTATTTGGAAAAGTAAGTCTAGGTTCTGGGATATTAAAAAATAGGATAGAAAAATACAGAGCCAATAGGTTAAGCGAAGCTGGAGGTAGAAGATGATGGAAGATATAGAGATTCCTTATTTGACAGACGAGGAAATAGAATTCTTAAAAGAGTCGAATGCTATAGAAGGAGAATATTCAAATGAAGCGTTAGAAGATGCTGAAGAAGCTTTCTTATTTGCATATAAATATATGATGGATAATCAGGAAAAGATAAATTTTGATTTAATATTAACAACTCATAAGATTCTTATGAAAAGATCAAATAAAAGGATTGCAGGAAAGTTTAGAAAATGTTCAATTTATGTTGGTACTAGAACTAATTATAGAGAATGCCTAAAACCAGAAAAGATTGAAGAAGAATTATGTAAGTGGCTGAAGAGAGGAAATGTTAAATTTTTGCACTCTTCAAAAGACACTGCTATAGATGAAATAGAGAGGATCCATGTAGAGTTTGAAAATATACATCCATTCGAAGATGGAAATGGAAGAGTCGGTAGAATTTTAATGAATCTGCAAAGAATATTTTCCGGAATGAGTGTATTAATTATCCATGAAGGCACAGAGCAACAAGAATATTATAAATGGTTTAAGAGAAATTATGATGAGGTGGAAAGATGAAATTGGAATGTATATGGCTTGAATATTCAGTATCTCAAAGAAAACGAGAGCTGGAAAGAGGAGAAAATATAACTGGAACTATGGGTTATGAAAAAATGGGATGTTATGAATGTGATGGGCAAAAAAAAGAATGTAATTTTTATAATGAAAAACGTATGGAGCTGGAAAAATGAATTTAGATAAACTATTATCAGTACTATTATTATTTTGGAGTATCACTTTTGTAATGATTTTGGGGGTATTTTCCAAATGAATTACAATGATGAAGAGATGAGCATAAATTTTGGTGATGAAAAATCTGTTGTCTACTTTCCCTGTAAAACATCTAACAAACTCAAAGTTTGTTCATCTCTTCAATCATACTCTCTGGAGAACTTTACTAAAAAAAGAAAGGTTAATGCTCTTATCCTTTTTATTATTTATTTTAGTATTCTGGTCAACTTTTCTCCAGAGAGAAATATTATAGGAGATAAAATATGGTAACTGCAGAATTAATTTTAGTTTCTGGTGGATGTAGTTTTCCATTTGAAATGTCATTGATAGCAGGATTTTTCTTTATAATGTATATGGTTGCCATGATTCTTTTAACCATAAGAATAGAACAAAGCATAAATCTGGAAGAAGAAAATGGGAAATTAGAAAAAGAAAATAAAAAATTAAAAAATAAACTAAAGAGGGAAAAGAAATGAAAACCAATTTTCACAGAGGTTTACTAATTGCAATTGCTGGAATAATACTTTTTTTCATTCCTTCTGTAAGAGACTTTTCTTTTATGTTGGCAAGTTTTGGATTAGGGCTTATGTTTTCAGATTTAAAAAAACAGGAGAAAAAAGAATGATAGAAACACACGAGCAAGCAGTTACGAGAGGAAAAAAGAATAGAGCATCTGGAGCAGACTTTGAAAAAAGAACTCGTGCAGACTTGGAGAAGGATGGCTGGATAGTTGATAAATTTACTGATAATGTTGATTTGAAAAATAATAAAATTACAAGAGCGATGAATAAATGGGCAGGTCCTGGAAGACCAATGATGATGGGAGCAGGATTTCCTGACTTTATAGCATTCACAAAAATATGGGAAAGAGAAGATAAAGTACTTGGAGATAAATTAGTTCATTGTGGAAGTCAAGTAAATCAAACAATAATTGGAGTTGAATGCAAAGTTGGAAAATCATTGGGCAAAATAGAAAAAGAAAAGTGTGAGTGGTTATTAAAAAATAATGTATTTAGCAAGATAATGGTAGCTTATAGAACTAAAGAAAAAAACAGAATTAAAGTAAATTATCAGGAGTTCAAATGTTAAAGGATTTATTAATTGGTTTATGTTGTTTTGCAGATTCAGGGAAGTTAGGAGGGAAAAATGACTGAAAAAGTAATTGATGTTTATGATTATGTTGTAGAAAAACTTAGGAAAAATAAAAAGGTTAATATTGAAGTTACTGGCAAGAAAACAAAAAGTGGATTTATGCAGATGGATTGGCTTATAGATAAAAAACTTTTATTAGAGGATTTTCCCTATGAGGTTTTTGAAGGGGAAGTCATTGCGCAATCTATAGTTAAGGGGAAGTTACAATGATATGTGGCAAATGCTCAAAAAAAGTAGAAGTATTTAAAAGATATATTGATAATGAAATTATTTGCAGAGAATGTCACAAGGAATTGACTGGAGATTTTTGTATTTATTGTGGTGGGCAAGGTGTGACACAACCAGCATATCTTGATGGAGATTATGAGGATTGTAAACATTGTTCGCAAACTGTCCAGGAGGAGTCGTCATGAAAGGGTGTGGTAAAGCATTAGGTGATGAGGATGTTCCTTTCTATTGTGGAAAAGAATGTGATTGGTGTGACGGAAGTCCTATACATTATTGTGAGGAGTGCAGGACGCATAGTTTAAATAAGGAGTCGTCAAAATGAAAAGACAAGGATTAATAACCACAATAGAAGAACTAAGAAAGATAGCAGATGAATTAGAAAAAGAAGTTAAAGAAAATGAAGAAAAATATAATGTGTCAGATTGGGCAACTAATTTTCAACTTAATATAGTAAATAAATCAGAACGTAGTGATGGTTGGGCGTTTGAAAAATGACAGCGTCTTATAACGATAAAGAGAAGTTGGGAGGGGAAGATGCAAATTAATAAAATTGGAAAATTTCATAATGTTAGAATAAAATTAGATGGGTTTGATATTATTTGGAAACATACAACATATCCTTCAGAGAGATGCACTAGCCATTATGAAAGAAGTTTACATTATATGCTATCAAAACCACTAAAAGATTTAATATGGAAGATGAAACTTTTAATAAATTCTAAGAAAAGAATTTCAAAAGAGCAATGTGAAGGATGTGGAGAAGGTTTTGCTGAATGGATGATAGATGAACCAAATGGAGAAAAATATTCTATAGTTTGTTGTAATGATTGTGTTGGATTTTATGACTGGAACATGTCAAGAAAAAGACTAACTTTGACTAATGAAGAGGAGATGTCTCAATGAAAAAATTAAAATAATTTATGAAACCAAAAAGTATATAAAGGGTATCCCCTTAGTTATTTAAGAAGATGAAAAAAGAAATAAAAATGAGAATTAAAAACATGCCAAAATTAGAAAGTCCATTTGTAAGAGTTATGAAAGGTGGAAATTACATTGTTAAAGACTTGGTTGCAGAAGGATATGAATGGGTATTTGAAGACGAGTCTGTAATGGCAATAGAAAAACTTCATGGAACTAATGTATCAATAGTTATTCAGGAAGGAACTGTTACTCAAGTTTATAATCGTACAGAAAGAATACCATTTATTACAAAAGGAAAGAAATGGATAATAGAAGGTCTGCTTAATTCAAAAGAAAAAGGATATTTGAAATTTTTGGGAGATGGTCAGAATTTTGGAGAATTAATTGGACCAAAAGTAAATGGCAACCCATATAAACTTGAAGAACATTTATGGATTCCTTTCGATGGCTTTTGCCAAAAACATTTAAGATATAAGTGTTGGGGCAAGTATCCAAAAACATTTGATTCACTATCAGAATGGTTTAAAGAATTAATGCCATTATATACTTCAATGAAAGGTGATAGAGAAGGATTTGTGGAAGGGATAGTATTTACTCATCCAGATGGAAGAATGGCAAAGTTAAGGTGTGATATGTTTGAATGGTTTAGAGGAGAAAGACATGGTGGAGTTTCGGAGAAATCAAAATGAAAAAGAATTTACAGAACTGTTCAAAGTGTGGAAAAGAAACTTGGCATAGTGTTGGCAAAAAGCAAGCAACATCAAAGTCAAGGGCTTATACAAAAAGAACAACATCAAAATGCAATAAGTGTGGAGAAAGAGAAATATCAAATAAAAAACTTGGAAGAAGGACGATTATTAGTGGGCAAAATCAAAAATCTAAATCAAAGGAAAAATGAATGAAAGATTTAAAAATTGGTTTGGAAGAGAAAAAAGAAATTTAAAAAATGGGATTTTTATAGGATTTATAACATCTATAATAATATTTACAATTATATTGGTAGCATTTTTAATAATACCATTTAGCAACCAAAGTCTGATGGATGTTGCAATTAAATCATCGTTTGAAGTAATTTCAGATAATTGGGAGAATGATTTTGTCGTTGTAAGTATCGGTGATTTATGCTCTCTAAATGAAAATGATTTTGATAAGATAGCTTGTGTTTATAACTTTCTGTGGGATAATTCTAGAATTGGACACGACACGAAACTTAAACAATATTCAAATTTATTAATCGCAGAACCAAAATATCTTTTTAGTGAATCTGTAATGTGCAGAGATTATGCAATAATGGCATGTGCAATATATAATCACATGGGATATGATTGTGATTTAATAATCGTTCCTCACCATGTTTATTCAGAGGTATCAACAGAGAGCAAAACATATAAAGTTGATTTGGCACAATATAAATTTGAGGAGATTGAAGAATGATTAAATTTTTATCGATATGCGAAGAGGATATGTTATTTCTTTTTGCAATTGTTGTATTTGCTTTTCTTGTTGTTGGTATTATTGGGTGGATTGGTTTTCTTGCTTCTCTCCTTGCATGGGGAATATTAATAATTTTAATAAGGATATATTTGTTGTTAAAGGATAAAAGGAGAGAAAAGGATGAATAAATCTCAAGTACAGCTAACAGAAGTTTTATTAGTACTTTTTATTTCAATGGCAACAGTAGTCATTAATCCACCATTGCCATTATTGGCAATCCCATTTATACTAATAATGGTAACGAGAAGTATCTGCATGAAATTAGAAGACTCCATAGAGAGACAAAGATTTTATAAGAAATATACTTTAAAAGATAGATTAGAAGGAGGTAAAAATGAATAAAAAAGGACAAGAAGGAGCTCTTATTGTACTTGGAATAATTGTAATAATAATAATCGTAGCTGGTTTGCTAATTGGAGGACCAATGTATAAAGTATGGTCAAAAGGAAAGAATGGAGAAGCACAGTTAAGAGAAGCTGAATGGAATAGGCAAATTGCAGTTGCAGAAGCAGAAGCTGAAAAGCAAAGTGCAGGTCTAAAAGCAGAAGCAGATATTATTAGAGCAAGAGGAATTGCAGAATCTAATCGCATTATTTCAAGCAGTTTGACAAAAGATTACATAACTTGGAAATGGGTTGAAGGTTTGCATGATGGAAGTAGTGAAGTAATTTATGTTCCAACAGAAGCTAATCTGCCAATACTTGAAGCAAGAGACAATTAATTTTTTTACTTTAATTGCTAATGGCACTTATCCTTTGTAAACCAAAAAGTATATAAAGGGTAAGGGCTTAGTTTATATGTAAGCCCCAGTAGTGTAATGGTAACACTCGGAAGGAAGTCGCACTTCGGTGTGGACTCGGAAGGAAAGCACATTCGATTTGTGTCTGGGGCATTGGTGGGTTATATCATCAAATTGGGAGAGTGTAGTTAAGTCTTAGGACACTAGCTCTCCCTTTTTATACTCATGGAAAAATACGAATACAAATGTTACGAATGCAGAGAACTAAAGTTTAGATGGAATCCTCAATGGTGGGATAATAATATAGGACTTTGTTTACGTTGCAAATTAAAAAGACATTGGAAAAAATGGAGAAGATACCTTTTATAAATCATAATCATGGGCAATGGAGAAATCTTCAGTTACCATAAAACAAGCAGACGAACCTAAGCCCATGTTAAAACTCAAAAGAAACAAAATGGAATTAAATAACACAGGAGGTAAAAATGGAAAAACAAATTGAATTAGGAGACACAGTGCAATGCATTTACACAGGATTCAAAGGAACAGCAGTTTCAAGGACTTTGTTTATTAATGGATGCACCCAAATAGCAGTCATTCCAACGATTAAAGATGATAAGTCTATGTTGGCAACTATGCCAGAAGAAGTTGGAATAGATATTCAAAGTTTGAAGATTATCAAGAAGGCAAAGAAAGTTGTTAAAAGGCAAGAAGTAGTTATAGATGATGATGATGATGATGATGATGATGATGATGATGATGATTATGATGATGATTATGATTATGATGATGATGATGATTATGATGATGAAAATTATGCATCTGGTGGACCAATGAAAAGGAATTTAAATCACAGAAACTTTTAAGTTATTAATAAAATTTATATAGTTAAAAGCATTAGTTTTAATATAATAATAGAAAAGCTTTGCACTCCCCAAGACTTTTGGGGAGTGGCTTAATCATTACATAATTCTTAATATGTTAAAGTATTTAAACATATTGTTTTTAATAATATTAGCAATGTAGCTTAGCGGTTTAAAGCACTACCCTCATGAGGCAGAGATCGATGGTTCAAATCCATTCATTGCTATTGATAAACAAGGTCATGTCGCAACTGGAGGACTTATAATATAAAATGAAAACAATGTCGCATACGGGACTTATTCGTATATTTTAAAAATGATAAATACTATAAGCTTACATGGAAAAAGGAGTAGAAAAGAGCATACTTTGGATTTATCAAGTAACTACAATAATAATTGCCCTTGCTTCTTTATATTTTATGTTAAAAACTGCACCAAAAGAAACAGCAAGTCAAACATTAATAATTTTTGGGATAATAATGCTAGTTTTTGTAGTGATTATAATATATGGGTATATATATTCAAGGTACAAAAAAATGTGTGACAATATAAAAAGCAATTATGATGATTTAAAGGATATGAAAAAGGATTTAAACTTCAAAGACCTATTTGATAAGATGGACAAAAGATTATCTAAGATTGAAGGATTTTTTGAGAAGATAAGTTTCAAAATTAACAAGAAGGGTCAAATAGGTATAGACCCAAGAATAATTTTATGGTTTATTATGTTAATACTATTTTATATGTTTTTGAGGTCACTTGACATTCTCTAAAATAGGCATTTCTAAAACTTTTTTAATTTTTTCAGCCTCAACTTTTCTAACATTCTCACTTAACAAACCTACCCATCTGTTTTGATTTGGAACAATTAATCCAACTCTTTCGGCTGGTGTAAGTTTGTCTTTAACCCCTTTTCTTACAAAGTTATGAAATACTTTAAAGCCATCTGCGTAAGTTTGAACTTCTTTTATTCCACGTCTAACTTTTGTAAATTCTTTTTGATGTGTATGTAGGTTTTCTACTGCATTATTATTAACCTTTTTTCTCTTGCCAACTATTGAAGTAAACTTAATTTTTCTTTCCTTGCCCCAATTCCTAAAAGTTTTACGACATCCATCTTGATAACCCACATATCCGTCTGTAATAATTTGATAAGGTATTTTCCCGTTTTGCTTCCATGCTTCTGTAAAAACCTTTTGAGCGTCTTTTGATTTTCTTGAACGTCCCGAATTAATAGAAGCTAAAACAAATTTACTTTTATTATCCATCACGTTCCACAAATAATCAAAGTTAGTATTTTCTTTGTTTTTTCCTCGCTTTGTTAAAATCAAAGTTTCGTCTGCGTTCCATACTCCTTTTATTTCTGGTTGTATAGTTTTAGAGTAGCTTTCCATTACTTTACTAAATTTCAAGACCCATCTTCTAATTGTCTCATGGTGTAAATCTATATTATAGAATTGCTTAAACTGGTCTGCTATATCCCTATAACTCAAACCCTTATAATAACAATCCATAGCCAACGTAACGAACTTATAGTTTACCTTAATATGTTTTATTGGCTCTAGCGTAAATCTCTTATTACAATCCTTACAACCATATCTTTGGACTTGTTTTAGTTTAGTCTTTCTTATTCCTCTTTTGATTAGATTAGTAGAGTTACAATTTGAACAGATAGGTTTATTTTCATTAGGGCTTAATACAATAAATTCATCCTCTTGCTTTACTATCTGCTTTACTTTGTTAAAAAGAATTATTGCTTGAATGTGCTTGCAAAATCTTCCACTACCTTTACATCTTTTTGCAAAATCTGGACAACTGCAAGAGAAAGTATCGTTATATGTTACCTTGTACTTTTCGCTTGAATTTTGAGATGGAACTAAAAAAGTGTTTTCGTCTACTACTTCTGGCTTTGACTTTTCTAGTATTTGTCTTGCTCGTTGTTTTCTTTGTTCTGAAAATTGTTTTGTTTCGTTTATCATTTTATTAACGTTTTTCGTATATTTTGTTAATATAGTTAAGCGTATGTGCTTTATAAATGTTTCTATCTTATTAACGTTTTATTGAAAATACGTTAATAAAGAAAATAATAGGTAGTGTCACTGTTATGCTTTATTTATCTTATTAACATATATCTTAAAAATCGATAATTAGGCTATGCAAAATAATGAATATCGAAAAGTATATAAATAAGCAACATCTTAGTAATTCATGGATGCGTCTAAATTTAATGGTAAGTCAGGGGATGTTCTTAGAAGATGGGCAACGTTTGGAAGAGAATCTGTAGAATTTGATTTTTTTATGCCAAAGGAGTTACCAAAAATGGAAGAATTTTGTAAAGATTTAGAAATTATGGAAAAATCGAATGAGGCTAATAGAGCCATTGGAGAGCTACAGGGGTTAACTAAAAACTTGGGAAATATAGATTTAATAACAGACCCATATATGAGAAAAGAAGCAGTAGATAGTTCAGAAATAGAAGGAACATTTGTTTCATTAACAGATGTTTTTTTAAGTGAAGCTGGAAGTAAAAAACCAGAATTTACAAACCCAAATGTTCGAGAAGTTGTTAATTTTGTTACTGCTATAAGTTCTGGTATTGATGAATTAAAAAAAGATAAACCAATGAGCAAAGAACTATTAAACAATATGCATAAAATATTATTACATGATGTTCGCGGAAATGATAAATTAGTTGGTGAGTTTAGAAAACAACAAAACTGGATAAGCAAAAAGCCATCGAAAGAACCAACCAATGCTGATTTTGTTCCCCCATCGGAAGAATATGTTGAAAGATTAATGAATTATTTATTTGATTATATGAATGAAAAAGATGGTCTTATGAGACTTATAAAAGCTGGATTAATACATTACTATTTTGAGACAATACATCCATATGAAGACGGAAATGGTAGAGTAGGTAGAACATTAATTTTATTATATTTGATAAAGTCAAAGGTATTAGAAGAACCAATATTATATTTAAGTCCTTATTTTAAAAAATATAAAGAAGTTTACTATTCGTTATTAATGGATGTTAGAGAAAATGGCAACTATGAAAAGTGGATTAAATTTTTTTTAGATGGGATAACTGAAATGGCTATAAGCACGTCGGACAAAGTTAGAAAACTAATTAATTTATACAACAGTTATAAACAAAAATTAACAGATATTAGTGCAACCCCCATAACGAATGCATTGTTAGATAAATTCTTTGAAAGTCCATACTGGTTTATTAGTCAATTACAAGAAGATTTGGGTGGAGAAAATTATCCAAAAACTAGAAGGGGCGTAAATTATTTGATAGAGGCTGGGATTATTAAAGAATTTACAAAATATAAAAGAAATAAAATTTTTATTGCACCAGAAATTTTAGATATATTAGAAGAAGATTTGATTTAATAAGTCTAAAAATAAAAGGGGGGTAGCCAATTCCAACAAGGGAATATTCCAGCCCTTCAAACGCTCGTTTAATTTTTAAATTTAATTCTCAGCATTTACTAAATTAAGCATACTTAAACACTGTTCTTTTTCAGAGGTAGTTTCAATTTTATCGCACCAACTAATATCTTTAGTTCTTGTAGCAACGACAACATAACAACTATCTTTAACTGAAACAGTATCTATTTCTTTACAAACAGAATAATCTGAAGTCTGCCACATATAAGCCCAAATACAACTATCTTTATTTTGTCTTGTAGTTTGCTGTAAATTGCAAATTGTATGGTCTTCTTTTTCTACAGCCAAACTTTCATAGCAAGAATTTGTATTATCAATTTTGTCACACACCATATGCCCTTCATTCATCGCTAATTCAAAATAACAATTTTGTCGTTCAGGAATATCTCGCACATCATCACATATTTTAATTCCTTGCTCAATTTCTTCACTATTGCTCTGATTATTATCTTGACTTCCGGAAAAATAAAACACTCCAATTCCTATGCCTACAATAAGAACTATTGCAATAATAATTAAACTTAAAGCAAGACCACCTTTCTTTTTCATATAATTATAATATAAAACTGGTTTAAAAAACCTTGTTTTGTTTAAGTAATAATGATAATATAAATAACAAAAGATACAACAACAATTATCCCTAAAATGCCTCCAAGTAAGGTAATTAATCTAATAGGCTTATATATTTCTTGTATTTCTTCTGGAAAAGATGAAAGATTAAATATAAGCTTAAAACCTAGCAAATAAATATTAACAAAAGATAGTTTGTATTCGTCAGAATATTTTGTTTCTAAAAGTTTAATCACTTTATGCCACCTTTTCCAAAAAAATACGGACCAAGGAATAGTAATAGTTAAAATAATTATGAAGAAAATTAAACCCAAAATTTGACTCATCTCTATCATATTTCAATAAATAAACAATCATTTATAATTCTTTCCCAAACCCCTAAAAACGAACATTTAATTTGACTTTTTGGGCAACTCCAAAAGTCCCTCATGCGACACAAAACTCAAGCCCCGTATTTGCGACATGACCGATAAACAAAAGATTTAAATAGTTATTTTAATTAATAAATATAAGTTAAAATGTTAAGAAAAGATAGAGACAAAGAGTTTAGGAAAGAAATTTTTAATAAATTTGATAATAGATGCTGTTTCGAGGACGAGGAAACAAAAGAAAGGTGCACAAATATAAAAAATTTAAAAATTTTTAGGAAGGATGGAGTCATAGAAAATAATAAAGAGAACAATATATTAGTTTTTTGTAATTATCATTATGGTGTTAAATACTATGAAAAAACAAAAATTAAGAATAGAGAGATGAAAAGGATGGGGATAAGAAAAGAGAAAAAAGGATATTCTCATTTAACAAAGGAAGAATTTATAAAATTTTTAAGTGCAATAAAAGATCCAGAACATTTGATGCTTTTTCAATTTATGTATTATATAGGAGCAAGAGTTGGAGAGTTGACTCTTTTGAAAAAGAGTAGTGTTATCTTTGGGAATGAAAACTATGTGATTTTCAAAGCAGAGACTACGAAAAGAAAAAAGGAAAGAGAAGTGAATATCCCAGAGAACATGGTTGTTCCAATAAAGAAGTTCATGCAAATGAAAAATAATATTGGAAGAGAAGATAGGATATTTAAGTTGACAAAACAAAGAGTATGGCAATTGACTAAGAAATATGCTAAGGAAGCCAAAATAGAAAAGAACTTACATCCACATTCTTTTAGACATAGCTATGCAACAGTGATATATAATGCAACTGGTGACTTAAAGTTGGTGCAAGATCTGTTGGGTCACAGTAGCATGACAACAACATCTATTTATGCACATGTTAGTAAAAAGTATAAAAAGGAGGGAGTAAATAAAGCTTTTTCCTAATATACATTGTTACCTTAAAGGGACTTTTAGATAGGTTTTAAAGTATTAAAGAATATTATTTAGCATGGGAAATGAAAATATAGAACAAGCTATTAATAACTTATCAACAGACTTAGGAGAAATAAGTTCTATGTTAAATAGGGCTTTTGGTGCAGTGGTTGAAGAACTTTTTGGAATAAGAAACGAGATAGAAAATTTAAAAAATAAAAATCTGTGAAAGTTTTAAATATAAGTTATACTTGGAAATACTATGGAAGAAAAAAGATTAGCTATGATAGAAAAATATATTAAAGAAAGACTTCCAAAACCAGAACAGAGTAGAACAATTTTTTTTATTGATAATGTTCCAATAACATGGTTAAGTATGTTGGAAGAATTTAAAAGAGGAGGAAACCTTTCAGATAAAATAGAAAAGAAATTTATGGAGATGTTGCAATGAAAAAAAATAAAAAAGAAGAATGCCAAAATATATCTGAAGAAGAATGGAAAATCGTAGAAGCAAGACTAAAAACCATGTCTAACAAAATGAGATTAGGATTACTTTCAAATTCATATACTCAAAAAGAGTTACTTATTGAAGTTCAAGACAGAACTGAAGTTGGAAGCATTTATGTAGAAATGCAAATGGAATTTATAAAATGGTTAATGAAACAAAGCAATGTGGTACAATTATAGTAGGTAGATGTAAATGCGATTCTATGGTGCAGTATCCTTTTTATTGGTGTGAGGAATTAATTAGTGAAGCAAAAAAGTTTAATTTTAAAGTAATAGATTTACAAGAAGAAGTGCCAGAGTGTGAATGGAGAGGATGTAGTAATGGAACAAAAGATTATTTGAGTCTGAGAAAATAGAAATAGAAGATTGTCAGAGAGGTATGGAAGCTGGACATCCAGACTTTAAAATAAAAGATTTTGAGGGTGAAACATTTTACATTGAGGTTAAAAAGAACGAGGAAGGAGTAAGACAATCCCAATTTAAATGGCTTATAAATAATTGCAAAGATGATGTTTGGTATCTGATAATAGAAAGCTTGGATGGAGTGCATGAGTTTGAATCTAAATTATTACAGGATATGAGACGAAGAATTGATTCTGATAGAGAGTTGGAAATAAAAAGATTTAGAATGCAACTTGATGGAATAATATAGCGGTTTTAATTTAACTAACGATTTAATTAAAATATAACACTCTAACAAGACATATATGGTCATATATTTTAATTAATAATAATTAATTAAAGTGATTAAACACTGTAATTATGGCACCCCTCTATATATAGGGACATATCAAAAGACACCACTTTGCATTTATATATTGTTACACAAGCACCACCATGCTGATAGCATATAATATATTTTATCCATATAATATATTTTAACCAAAAGGCTTAAATACTTAATAATATATATTTAACTAGAAAAAATGGCTAAAACTAAAGCAAAACACGAATATCGCTCAGTCTACATTCCTGAGCAGGATATTGGCATAGATACCAAGATAAACACCCTTGCAAAGAAAGACCAGAACATCCCAAAGGAATTGCGTGAAAAGAAGAGCAGTATGGTTAGTTTTATCACTGTTTTGCTGTGGAAGAGATACATATACGAACAAGAACATAAGGAAGGACAAAATAATGACTAAAAAAATAAAAGAATCTGAAAAAGACCTAAAAATGAAGTTCTTAAAAGACAATTTGGAGAATAAAAAGGATGTATATGAAACATATGTAGAAGTCCTTGCAGAGTACAATATATCGGAATTGGCATACTCTCTGATGAAGATTAGAGATAGGATGAACAAAGAAATATTGACTGCACTTAATAATTGCAGAGGTAACAATAAGAGCATGCTGGAATTTATGTTTGGCAAACCAGGACTTACAGAGACTGAAAGAATCGAATTAAGTATAAAGTATTATGATGAACTAATAAATGACATATGTAACAGAATAACATCGTTGCCAATAAAGACAAAGATAAAGATGGTAAAGGAAGCAATTGAAAAAGGACATGGTTATCACAAATTGTGTGCAGAGAACTATAGTTTTATAGGAAAGAAAGTCAAGCCTTCAATTAAGATTTCAAAAAGCTACATAAAGAAGGATAAAAAAAAGAATGGAAGTAAATAATCACAGTCAGCAACCCGATGTAAAAGAAATTAGCTCATCTCTGGGTGGGAGAGAATGTACAGAGAAATCTGGAAACGTAAAAGGTGGCACTTCTACTAAGTATTTCCCTGCTGGCACTTATAATAAAGGTTTTGGAGGTGGAAAGTGGAAAGTGGAAATAATAACTAAAACCAAAGAAGATACAATAAAGTATTTGAATGCCAAACTATGTGATTTATATAGAGATGCAAGAACTCTTGAAAGTGCTGTTGGATGGTTAAAAAAAGATTTGGAAGGTGGAGGATGATGAATGGGACAGACAAGTGGTCAAGATTCGATGAATTTATTTACATAGCAATAAATTATATTGTAACATTTGGATGGATTATTGTAATATGGAGTCCAAAGCATAATTTAAAGCTTCTTTTTACTTGGATTGGGATACTCCTGATAGGATTAATAATGTGTGACATAAAGAGCAAGTATAAGAAGAAGAATAACAAAAAGGTGAAGAATAAATGAACATTAAAGAAATAGACAAAATAATCGACATAGTTTTTATGAATTTTTTCTTATACTCTGGAATATTTGGTACTATTATATATGCCTTCAATAAGTCTTTATTATTGTTGACTGTTTCGCTAGTTTCACTTATAATTGCAGGAGCATTAAATTATGAGGTTAGGAAATGAGACCACTACAAATACACATTAAAAGAAAGACAAGAGTTCCAACAAAGAATCAAATAATACATCAATATAGAAGTGACTGGAAAGTCGTTGCCAAATTGTCTTATCCAGAAACATCAAGACTATTTAACTGTTTTAATATAGGAGGAGCGATTAAAACAGATGCGCAATTTGCAAAGTTTCTTTACGACCATTTAGGAAAAGGTGAGTATTTATGCCTTGCTTGGTGCAAAGGAAGAGAGGGTTTTTATAATTTTTGGAAGGTGCATTTGGATGGTTTTGGGTTTACAAGATTGCCAAAGAATATTACTCAAGAGGATAAGGATAGGCAAAAGACCATAAGAGATTATAAAGAGTTAAAAAATAAGCTTAAGACAGAGTCTGACATCATTGAAAGAGACAGTCTGCAAAAAGAGATTGCTGAATTATCAGAAGAAGTTGATTTTGATAGGGAAATAAAGGATATGGAGTCATCAAAGTCTGGTCCATCACCATTCCTAAAGCAATCAATTCCAGTATACAAAGTTCATGCTTACGAATCATATGGTGGAAAGACTGAGGAGGTTGAAGAAAGTGATTTATGGTAATGGATTAAAAAAGATAAGTAAGAAAGACCCAATATCAGCAACTTTATTAAGGACTCCTCCGGAACTTATGGGCAGTGTTTATTTTTATGGAAAAATTGGATGCTTGGATGAAGATACCAAAATTTATATTTTTGATAAAAGAAGATTAATTAAAAAGTTGATAAAAGACTTGCCAGAAAAATTCCAAGTATTATCTTATAATTTTAGCAGAAAAATTCAGGAAATAAAAGATGCTGAAAAAGTTTTTTCTGGAGTTAAAGAGTGTTATAAAATAATGTTAGAAGATAAAAAAAAGATAGTAGCAACTGATGAACACAGATTTTTTAATGAAAACAAGAGAGAAATAATGGTAAAAGATTTAAAAATTGGGGACGAGTTGGCTGGGTGTGGAATGCACTTTCCTAATTCGCTTTTAAAAAACAAAATAAAATCAATTAAAAAAATAGGAAAAAAAATGACATATGATATAAGTGTAAAAGACAATAATAATTTCTTTTTATCAAATGGAATATTATCACACAATAGTGGGAAGACAGTATCTTTACTATCCTTCGCAGGATTATATCATGATAATGCCCAAAGACATTATAAAATTATAGACATGTGGGGTGGAGATAGGAATGAAAATCTATATTGGGGTTTGCCATCAAATAAGAAAGCATATTGGGACTTTGCAAAGAAAAGATTAAAATTGGATGGAGATGGTCCAAGGCAATATAAAACCGAATATATTTATCCATTGACAAAGAAGTTTATTTCAAGAGAAAAGTTTCCCTTTAATCCACCAGACGTTACAAGCAAGTTCTTTACAATTGATTTGAGAGATATGATAACTCAAGATTTTCCATTGGTAATTGGAACAATGTCTCAGAGTTCTATTGGAACTTGGAATAACATTATTGATGAGTGCAAGAAAAAAGATTCAGTTCCAAGAATAATTGATAAATACAGAAGTGAAGTTACAAAGAAGGACTTGTTGTATAATTCGGTATTGAAACCTCTATCAAACGAATTATTATTTCAAGACAGTCTGTGCACATTCAACTTGAATAGCAGAGAAATATCAAAGATGCTTGATGACAAAGAGACGATTACAGTCTTGTGTTTGGACTTTATTAAAGATGAATATAAGTTATTGGTCGTTGGATATTTCTTAAGAAAGATATGTGATGAGTTGGATAAAAGAAGAAGAAAAGTGATAGGTTTATTTAGGGAAGTTTCAATATTTTTTAGGGTTGATGATAAATCAATTGCTCCAGAGAGAATTAAAGTAATGAAGTCTTATTTAACACAATGGATTCAAATGGGAAGAAGAGGATTGCATTTATTTTTAGATGTTCAGTCAATATCAGATACTAGGAATATAGTTGGTGGACAACAAGATTTAACATTATTTGGCAAAATGCCAGATGAATCTGATAGGAGAGCAGCATCCGAACAATTATATAGAGATGGTTTAATTACTAAAAAACAAATAACAAGCATTGCATCTTTGGCTCCAGGACAATTTGTATTTTCACCATCAGGTGGAAAGTGTTCAACTAATTATGTATTGCTTCCTAAATGCAGATATTGGGAAGAAAAGAATGGTAACTTTTATAATAATATATGGCAGAACGAAGTTGGAAGATGGATGGGATTTGAAGAAGAAATAGATTCTCTGAAAGAAAAGAGGGAGAAAGATGAAGAAACTTTGGAAGAAGAAAAAAAGAATAGAAAAAGCAAATCCAAAAAGAATATAAGTGTCCATGAAGTTAATATTAGAGAGCCAACTAAAGTTGATGAAGTAAAGGAAGAAGAAATATTAAAAATAACTAAACCATCATACAACATGTATGAAAAAATACAAACATAAAATGGATATAAGAGATTTTACTGATACTGAAATAGGAGCAATTAATAGTTACGTATTAGATAATATTCCAAACTCAAAGTTGCCACAGTTGTTTGTTTTAACAGAGGAGCCAGTAAAAAAAATAAGAGCCTTTATTTCAATATATAGAATAATTTCTGGTTGCAGAGATTTCATTGGAACTTCTATTACAAAGGATAAAATAATAGACCATCTGAATGCAGTGAAAGGATTTTATGATGTTGCTTATCCAATATTGATAAAATATGATAATGAAGAACTTGAATCAATGCAAAAAATATATTTTAAAATGCTTGTTAAAAAGATGATATTGCATAATGATAATTTAAATTATTTTATAAATACATTTTTAGTATTCTCAGAAAAGCAACAGCTTTATAACATTGATACTATATCTGGTGTAAAATTGGAAGCTGAAGAAGGTATAGATTTATATAATAAATTAAGTCAGAAAGTATAAAGGTTTATTTATAATTTTTCACAAGCATAATTATCACAAATCTCTATCTTTTTGTCTTTGAAGCTGCATTCTTTTAAAATAACTTTAATGCCTGCGAGAGTCGGCAAGATCGAACTCTCCTAACTTCCTTCTCCTATTAATTAGTGTATCAATTTCTTTTTTATTCATTGTAACAGAGCCTTTGTTTTCTTTTATCCACACTCTTGCATTTGATTCACTATAAAAATATTTCTCCTTAAACTTAATCAAGAATATCTTTTTCTCTCCAAGTCCCTTCTTAAAATAGTTTGAAACGAATTTGGAAGCTTCTTTTTTTCCTTTGAATACCTTATACCAGTCTTGCCCACCAAGAATATTGTAATCTGCTTTTGATTTGTAATAACGAACTATCCAGCTTCCAGTAAAATTGCTAATTTCCAATATTTCTCCTGTTTTTGGATTTTTATAAGTCTTAGTAAATTCTGCTACCATCTTGATTTGTGCTCCATAATCTTTCTTTTCCCTAACCAAACATCATAATCATTTAGACCATATTTTTCTTCATCCTTGGCTTGCTTTTTAAATTGTTTAAGAATAGGTTTAAAAATCTTCATGGCTTTTCTGGTTGCTTCTGATTTGGTTTTAAATTTATATCTTCTCTCATCTTCATCATTAAGCAAAACCAGATAACCTTTATCAATTTTACTAATTACAATCTCTCCATAATATCCTCCAGATCCTTGCCAAGCAGCAAAAACTTTTGGAGGATTTTTTTCTGGCTTTTCCTTTATCAATAAAGACTTCCTTGAAACTGTTTCCCATCCATTATTTGCCATTTTATATTTTAACTAGTTATCCATCCTTTATAAATATTATTAATAATTTTAAAAGTATAAAACCCAGACTTCTATGCAAAGCATATATTGTCTGGGATATGAAAAATAACAAATAAGCTATTCTTTCGTATAACAATACTTTTATATAATATTAAAAGGGTATTTAAATATTATTATAGTAACAAAAAAAGTGTGTGTGGTTGCAGAGACAGGATTTGGACTGTGATACATACGCACTTATATAAGAATGTTTTAGTCTTTATAAAAGTTATTAATAATTGTTTTACCGAATATAAAAACCTAGGAGGAAAGGAATTACTTCGGAAAAGACTTTAACACTCTTTTCCTACTCAACCCACTTTGTATCATCAAGATGATTTTTATCCCTCCTAGGAAAAGAGGTGATATACTATAATATATATGATGAACTATTTAAATGTTTTGGTTTTTATTAATAATATCTTTATACTTAAATATTATTTAATTAAAGAGTTTTAGAAGGATTTCTTCTGGTCCAAGGTTAAAATTTGCCAACAATCCCATTGATAGTAAAAGCAAAATAATAATTATTATTAGAAATATTTTATTCATCTTTAGTTGCACTAAACATAATTCTATCTTTAAACTCCTCTTGCTTTCCTTCGTTCCATTGTTGTACTGGTCTTAAATAACCACAGCAACGAGAATATACTTCACATTTTGTTTTTACCATTTTAAATCTTTCCTTTGTTTTCTTGTCTTTATATTATGCCTTTTAATCATTTCCGACTGTGTAGGAAGCTCTCTGCTTCTACTCCAAGCACTTGCAGCAACAGCAAATCTTTGTTTAGTCTTTGGGAATTCTTTTTTGGCTTCTTTATTCTTTAAGAATCTGCTTAAGAAGTCTTTATATTTCTCTCTTGGTTTTGGTGTTGGTAGTGCCATTTTATTTTTTTCTCCTGTCTTTTACTTTTGCCAAAAACTTTATTGTTCTATAACCATTTTTTAAAGATAGCTGCTTTTGTTTCATTACTGTAATAAAAACTTTATTTGGATGCTTCTTCATCATTTCTTTCCGTATAGCCATTGGACCACTATTCTGTATATTCCAAGATTCAGAGTCTTCTTTTCTAAGTCTGACAGTTATTGCTATGATTTTTTCTGCCATCTTATCTAAATCCATCCCAAGCTAAATGTTGCTTTCTTGTTCTTCTTTTCGTTCCTGGACCATGTTTTGTCATATATGCTTTTGCAACTTTCATTGCTTTTGACTTTGATTTGGTCCTAGCTAATGTTCTAGAACTATAATCTGTCCAAATATCAACAACATAAAATTCAGTCTCTCTAAAAAGAGGACTTTTCTTTGGATATTTTGTATATCCTTTTTCTGGAAAGTTTATCCTTAAATCTGTTGGTCCATGTCCATCAGTCTTCCATGCAATATATGTTTTTGAACCATAATTATCCCTTACCCTCCAATCTTTTAATGCCATTTTAATGTTTCCTCATGTAAGCTTTTGCATGTCTTAAAGCTTGTGATTTAGTTTTGAATGTTTTTAATTTTTTAATATGACTCCCTGCACTTAATGGATTAACACTCCACCAAACTTCATAACTCTCATATTTTTCTATAGAAACATTTTGTATAGCTCTTGAACTATATGGTTTCCACCATCTATCCCTTCCTCTAACTTTCTTCCAATCCTTTAATGCCATTTTATTTACTTCTCCTTTTGCTACTTAAAATTTTTCTCTTTAAATCACTCATTATTCGTCCTGTTATATTTGGCCCCCAATTGTCAGAGACTATCCTTTTAACTCTGGAGATGCTAGGATTTTTTACTTTCATTATTTCACCAGTCATTCTTTCTGTACTGTTAGGACCAACTTGTGATGAGATTGCTCCTTTGACCATAGCTCGTGTTATTTTAGTTACCATTTTATTTCATTACATAAAAGCCTTTTCCAGTAGCTTTAAATGATTTATTTGGATTTCCCTTTGAATCAAATTCTATAATCTTTAAAATTTTAAAAGTGTCTTTTCCATAAGGAGGATTTTTACTTCTGCTTCCTGTATCATAAACAAATTTATTGACATCTCCTTTTTTCCCGTAATCATGACCAGATCCTGCTAAAATTATTGGTCTTTTTTTATCAGCTGTTTTAATAATTAAAAAAGAACTATTTGCTCTCCATGATTTATCAGTTAATAGTTCTCTGCTTCCAGATGCATTCATTATGTAATATGTTTCCATTTTAATCGTGTAAATATATACGGATTGCTCTTCCACTAGCTTCATAGTAAAAGATATATCCATCTTGGGCACCGATATCTCTTCCGATAGCCCATTTTTTATTTAATTTATTATAAGCAAATTTTACCATTCTAGCATGTCTCTTTTTTTCAGTTGCTGTTAATACTCCATATGATTTTAAATCTCTATCATATTTTGCACCTCTGTAATAATTACCACCACATCCACAAGCACAACCAGTCTTGCCGATATACACTTGATGTATATCTTTAATTTTAAAAGGTAGTTGATTTATTTTTGCCATTATTTACTCCGATACGCTATTAACGCATTTTTTAAATCTGTCTTTGAAAATCTATGATAAATTCTTCTACCGATGTAAACAGATGGAGTGCTGTCTTCCCAAGAATTAGTATCTATTCTAGCAATAGGAACTCCAGCTTTATGTAAAGCTAAAACAAAAGCTCTTGCTTTCTTATGCTTTTTATCTTTTTGTATTTCAGTATAATGCCAATTTTCCATTTCAATTCATCATCCCGGCAAGACTAAATAATCCAGTCCATCCATATTCAGATTTAATCATTTTATCACTTTCTAATACTCTCAATGCTTGCTTTAATTTTCTCTTTCTCATAGGTGATAGTTTTTTGAAGCTGCTAGCAGGTGTTCTATTATAAAATAATTCGTTATTCGTCATAGTTATATTTGCCATTTTATTTAAACTCCTTTGCTGAAACAACTTTACTTTTTGCATTTCCTTGAATGTGTGTCTTTATTACACCTTTTGCATTTTGAATAGCTTTTGCTTTTGTTCTAGCAAAAGTTTCAATGGTTTTAGTTCCTGAATATTTTATTTTTATTTTGTAAAGTGTCATTTTTATTAATTATATTAGTTATCCACCCTTTATAAATATTATTAATAATTAATTAGAACAAGTCACTTCATTCTCATTGCAAGTAAATGTTTTTCCTATTGTCGTACAAACTTCTCCAGCTGTTTTAATACTTGTTCCTTCACAGGTTCTGTCTGAAAAATATCTAGCTCTAAAATTCTTGCATCCAAATTCATTTGCTTCCATAATAAATTCACCATCTGCAATCCATCCAGAACATCTCCACCAAGCATTTTCATAAAACAATGGATAGTTTACTTCATAAAAAGAATTTATATCATTGATAGGAGTTCCATCCCAAGTATAAGTTTCTTCACAATTAACTATGCATCTTCTTACATTTAATTCATATTCTTCTTCACATTCAGAAATTTCTTCATCAATTAATGGTAGAGCAACTAGCTCAAAAGGTATCATACTAAATTCTGCCAACTCACCACCAGTGCAATCTTCATAATCTATTTCTGCCATAATCATGCAAATTTTACTTACACATACATCTTCACCATCCATTCTAAAATCATATTCACTTGATAATCCTAAAGAAGATAAAAAACTTGAGAAGCCAGATATATAATGGTCGCCATGTCCATAACTATTTATATCTATTCTTAAAACACCAGAGCCATTAAGTAAAAATAATCCCAATATAATTATTCCCAATGTGATTATTATTCCAATAAATTTCTTCTTTTTATTTTTTTCCTTTTTTACCATTTTAATTACAGGAGTCATATATTATTGTATAGATAATTTACAGCTTTATAAATATTATTAATAATTTAAGAGACTCTCGTCCACTCAATAAAAAAAAGAAAAAGAAAAAAAATAAAAAAAAGAAATTAGTTACTAGAAACTTTAAGCTCCAGCGAATGCGAAGTCGAAATCTAAAGTGTTTTCGTACTTAGCAGTCCCATCAGCGTTCTGTATTCCAGTTATAATCTTACCATTTGTATCAACAAATGCTTGTTTTGCGTACCAATCCATGTATACACCACCAGCTAAGTCCTTTGTAGAACCTAGAGTTATAGTTAATGTGTGAGTATCTTTCGCAGATCCTATAACAGCAGAGATATCAAAAGCAACTACCTTTGAGCCAGCATTCACAGTTGAGTGAACTGAAGGGATTCCGCTTAACACAGAAGCACCAGAAAGTTCAACCTTAGTAATGTTAGCAGCACTTGCAGTTGGGAATTCTATTACTAGAACACCATCACCACTTGATTCTAAACTTGTACCAGTTAATTCAACTTCTAAAGTTACAGTTTCTCCAGCAGCAACATCAGTTTGATTAGTAGCACCGCCACCAATTGCATTAGTTACATAATCTCCATCGTCGTTCTTTACTCTTAGTCCAGGATTATCTGAAGTAGAATAGTAAAGTCCAGCAGGTAGAGTTTTTCCTCCACAAGGCATCTTAAATGTAAAACTTTTATCAATATAGTCTGCTTGACTAACCAATACTTCTACATTAGATCCAATAGGGAAAGTTGTTGTTCCTGAAGTTACAGTAGAAGTCACAACTCCACCATTAACACCAGCAGTTATTGTTGGTGAAAGATTAGTTCCTTGGTTTAATTCGCTAACTGCAGCTACAGTTAGAATACCAATTGAGTCCGCACAAGCTTGTGGGGTATCGCCAGTCAAAGTTTTAAATTGAGTTTGCTGATTTGTTGCAAAGTAGTATCCACCACCTAACACAAGTAAAACTAGAACACCGATTACAGCTATCATAAGCATCGGGTTTTGTTTTGCCATATTCTTATATTTTGTCCTCCTTTGTGACACTACAACATTCAATTTGGTTTCGTAGTCTACCTAACATATAGTAATATCAATATGTTTAAAGTATATAAAGTTATTTTAAATATTATTTAACTAACGAAAGACTTAAATACCATTGAAACATATAATAATATGAGTAAACAATTTACAGATGATGAATGTAAAATATTAATAGAAATACTTAATCAGCCAAGAGACGAGTTCTTAACTACAAGAAAATTGGTAATGAATTGTGCAGAGAACATAAGTAATTTTTGTACAATTTCAGAAACACACCCTAATTTCATTAAAATAATGAAATATCTTAAAGGGATTGGTGCAATTGTAATAGTAAAACAAATTGGTCCAAGTAAAATAATATCAATTAATAAAAGAAAGGTTAAAAATGTCTTGGAAAAGCAAACTATCCTTGATTATTATCAACTAAATTGGTTTAGAATATATAAGCCATTTCCATAAAATGGGATTTATGAGAACAATCGGAAGTGCAGGTGGTTCAGGAATAAAAACTGGATTTACATTATTGGCTAAAATAAGATTTAGTATATTTTTTGTGGTCTTCTTTTTAATTCTTATAAATGCTATAATAGTATCAGTTCAGGCAGGAAGTATAGAACCAGGAATAACAGAAGTTGGTGGCAGCATAGCATTTTCAAGCAAACAGCTTAATGATGAAAGTATTAAAATAATAAATAATGATTTTCAATATAATGTAGATAAAAATGTATTTTCAAAGGTGTGGAATATAATCAAGAATCTTTATCCTGCAATGGTTGCACTTCTTACAATATTTGCATGGCTTAATGTGTTCATGCTTATATCAAGGTTATTTTTAGCTGGTGATAGTAGTAGATGGTTGCCAAATTTCTTTGTAGGATTGATACTGCTGATAGGTTCACAAATAATATTCTTACTTGCATTTCAACCAGATGGGATAACTAAAATACAAGCATTAAATATACCAATATATGCAATGATTAATTTCATAAAAGCAATACCATTTATGTTTGCACCATTTGCAGATATATTTAGTGGATTTTCAAAAGAAGTTAGTTATGTTAATTCAACTATTTAATTTGCTTATTTCTTTTTTTTATTATTATCTCAACTCTCTTATTCTTGGAGATAGCTTTCCTAATCATATCTTTTGATGCAAACTTATTTTTAGAAATATCTTTAACAAATTGCCTGCTTCTTCTTTTTGTTAGGGAAAGTTTGGATTTTGTCGTTGCACTCTCTGCATCTTCTTTCAGCCTTCCATAAAATGTGTCTATTGAATCCATGTTATTATTAATATGTTCGACTTTATAAACTTTATTAATATTTTAATAATTGCCAAAATATGCTATTTTAGCCAATAAAATGATTGTTTTAAAGTGTTATAACAAACAATTTTATATCAATTCATATAAAACCTAACATGAGAAATAAAAAAAATAAAAAATAAAAAAAATAAGAAATTGTAAGTAAAAATTACTTCTTACGAGTGTGTGCTTTTACTTTTATTCGTTTCTTTCCTACTTTCTTAGTATGTGCTTTTACTTTAACTTTTTTTGCCATTATAATTTACCTCCTTGTAACTACTTAGTGTTTTTATTTCTATCAACACAGAGAATATCAAAGCGATTAGAGATAAATTTATATCAATTGAATTAAAACAATTGGTGTTTATAGTTTTCAACCCTATAAAACCAATTACTGAAAAATTAATCAATGGACTCAATATTCTGAGTAAATCCATTTTAAATTACTCCAAACCCTCTCAATGCTAATGCTAATATTAAACCTAATCCGATTATCCAGATTGTTACATTTATAATTTTGTTTAATTTGTTTAATTTATTTTTTTTCATTTATATTTCTTTTTAGCTTCTTTCCAAAGCTTTCTTAACAATTTCGTTTTCTTAGAGTTTGACATATTAGTTCCTTTAGTCATTTCGCCAAAATTTTCATATACATATTTTCTTTGTTGTTCTACTTTTGTCATTTTAATTTCCTGTAATCGATTCCATTTTAATTCCATCTCCATAATTTTCTAGATAAATATCCCCAAACCCAAAGATTTGCTAATAAAGAAAGAAGCAATATAATCATTCCAATTCCATACATCTGTCTCATAATTAAAACTTTAGATATCATAATAGGAATTATTAATATCACTCCAGCTATTATTCCAGTTGCCCAACTTTTTAATGTCACCACTATATTTTGTGCATCCAATATTCCTATTTTTTTTACCATTTTATACTTTTATTTAGTTATTGACCTTTATAAATATTATTAATAATTAATCTTTTACTTGTCTCCAAACAAAGTAAGAAAGTATTGCAAATACTATTACACCAGCAATGAATGCAGGAATTTTATTATTTAAATTCCTTAATATACCTTCAAGCATCAACACAACACCAGAACCTAAAAACAATATTTGAAATGATAAATTTATTATAAATAATCCAACGACTGCTAGTACTAAACCAGCAATTAAAAATACATAAAAAATATTATTGTTGTAATTATCTCTAGCTAAATCATATCCTTCATAACAACTACCATCATGCTCGATTTCACAGTCTCCTCCACCGACAGCACATGGTACTCTAAATTCAGCACAGTAATCATTATATTCAGGTCCAGGATAAAAAGTAGATACACCCAAATTAAATAAACCAACTAAAATTATCCCTAAAGCAATTCCTAAAAATATCTTAATACCGATTGATTGATTAGGCATTTGATGTTATTCTATTTCTATTTAATAATCTAGACCAAATGTTATATCTAGCTTGGACTATCTCGCCGTTAGAATTAAGTTCATATGACTCTTTCATATTAACATTAAAGAATAAAAATCTTTTTTGTTCTTTTACTTCAAGCATAAGTTTCTCACCATCTTCTTTATATGTACATTCTCCAGAACAATCAAACATATATCTATTTTGAAATTGATTTTGAATTTGCTCTACATTTTGTTTGGTAAATTCAGAAAGAGATGCATCTTCTACTTTATACATATTCTGTTGTGCTGATATTAAAATTATATTGAAGAACAACATTGGTATAATTAGTGCAATTGTAATTTTTTTTAAGTTCATTTTAATCAACTCCTATCATTGCATGGATTAATTGGTCACCGATACTTAGCCATATAAATAACCATGGTGCCATTATCCAAAATTCAATAAAGCTCTCTGCAAAGATTATGTCTCCAAGATACCAAGAACCATATAATAGCACAACTAACAAAACATAATGAAACCAAATCAATGGTCTTCTATCTAAAAAATTAAGGATTTTCTTCTTCATTTATATCTCCTAATTAAAGAATGTATTCCCCAACCAATTAGGAATCCAACAATAAATATTATTATCCCAGCAATAATTTGGGATTGCAAATAAATATTTACTTTACTCAAAACATTAAAAATTGCAGTATATGGAGATAAATATTTTAAACATTCAAATCCCTTAGTGCAAGTATTTGCAAGAAAAAGTGGAATAAGATAAATAATCCCACCAGCATAACTTCCCCACATCTTAAATGGATTGTATGAGTTCTTTTTTGCCATATAATTATATACTTTAACCCTTTATAAATATTATTAATAATTAAAGATTTTATGTACATGCTTCCTCTTTTTTTAACTAAGTGAGGAGCTCTGGACCAATAAATACTTATGCTAAAATAAGTGTTTTAAGGCTCTCTAACAGGCTAAAATATTCTATTTAGCCCTTTTATATGCTTTGAGATTATCACCTCTTAAAACAAAAAATAAAAAAATAAAAAATAATTATTCAGCTTATCTGAATGCTTCTATAACCAAGTATAAAACCACAAGAATATTTGTCCAACCACTGAAATTCTGTAGAATCGCAATAGATAAACCAGCAAGTTCTGATACTGAAGTGATTACTGCAAGAGTAACAACAATAGCACCGAATATACTAATTGGGTCTTTTGATAATTGTTTGTTTCGAATCATAGTCATTAATCCTATTTCTGAAGCAACGAACATTGCACCAACCAATGTAATTATTGGAGCAACATATGCAGACAAATTGATAATATCAAACTGTCCAAGTGCAGCTACAACCAGAGGGATTATTGCCAACAAATATAACCAAATTATACTCGATTTCTCGATTTTCAACAATTCTTTAGCCATCTTATTTTTACCTCCTTTTGAAACTATATCATTCTAGTGATAAAATTTAATATAAGTTGAGATGTATTAGGAAGAAGCAAAAAGAAGATCAGTGCTATTCCAGTAAATAATGCAGTGATTCCAACTATCGCATTTATTTTGCCTTTTGTTTTTGGTGCAATTATATATCCAGCAATTAGTGACACAACTATTGTTAAAAAGTACATTGCTACCAAAGGAATTACAGCAGTGTTATTATGGCATTCCTGAAGAATTTGCTGTTCAGTCATCACAGTTATGTTTTGAAAATCTATCATTTTAATGGTGCAAATATTTTTTTAATTACTTTCTTTCTTGAGAACATACCAAGCAAGATTAAGACTAGTATTGTTATACTAGAAAAAATGAGTATAATAACATTGTTTGCACTAATGAAATTATAAAACATTGAGTATGACGAAGTTATAAATAGAAACAAAGCAATGGTTGCTATTATTCCGATAAATATCTTTTTCCAATCATTTGTCTTATTTTTTTTACCCATTTTATTCTCTTTTCCTAAAAATTAATTTTAATATTGTAAAAAAAGCAATTATTATTCCTATCACACCTGCAATTACTATTGCATAAATATTTTTTTCTAAAGATGTTCTCTCCAAGCACTCGCCATTAAAACATAAATCATCACATTCTTGTATGACTTTATCTTCATCTGAAAACACACACTCTGAATCTGAACAGCTTGTGTATTCTCTATATGCTCTCGATATGGTATTTTCATTTGAGCAAAAAGATTCTTCTATATATCCACTTGATTCACAATCACTTAATGTTGAACATTGATTTATACAATTTCCATTTTCACATAAATATCCACATGTTTCAGAATCTTTTACTTCTTCTGTGTATGTGCATTTAGAATTAATACAATTATCATATGTTCTGAATAATCCAGATACAATTGTATTTGAAGAACAAAATTTATCTTCCACAAATCTATTTTCTCCACAGTCTGCTGTTTGCAAACATTCAACACCACACTTTCCTAATGTCGTTCCGTCTTTCGACCACTTTGAGTTTGAGCACAAATATAAATCTGCACCTATGCACTTTTCTTCTGATGAGCTACACTCTTTAGGTTCACAGCTCCAGTCATCCCATCCTCCAACTTTATCACAGAATGAATTAGAATTGCAATCTGAGTCTTCAGAGCATTCTACATTTTTCCATCCATTTAAGTTTCCAGAGCCTAAATATCCACCACATTTTGATGCCCATGCCCAATCGCCATTTGATGCGTCTGTCCTATCCCATGCACATAATATAAAATATGGAACTTCACCATTTACATTTAATGGATATCTTTGACCCGATTCTACTTCAAATAGATTATTATATTCAGTAAAAACAGTGCTCTCATGTCCTGTTGGCCATGTATCTCTATTGATTCCTATAAAAAGAAATGTACCTTCGCCACCAATATTAGTATACCACTCTCCTGCACAATAAATACCATGTCGTTCTCCATCACATATTGGTGCAGTTCCAGTAATCTTTGCATAAGCACTTGCATCTCCAAATGTTCTACTATTATCATAACTCCAAGCGCTTACCATTCCAATAAGCATAAAACACATTAAAAAACAAGCTAATATTTTATAATTGAATTTCATCCTAAATTTCCACCACCACCACTAAAACTTTCTACAGAAGAGATGCCTTGTGAGAATTGTGTAAATTGAACAAATCCAAGATAATTTAATAATACCAATAAAGCAACTATCCCAAGCATTACTGCTATGGCAATCATAACATTCTTTTTAATTTTGAATTTCCTTTTTACCATATTATTTTATTGTTTTTGCTATTTATAAATATTATTAATAACTTAAATGAAAATTATTACACCAATTGATATTATAAATGACAATACTGCAGAAATTCCAACCCATCCAGGAATTTCAATTTTTAATAACCTTCTAATAGTTACTAGCAAGAAGAATATCAACACAATAGAGAATAAGAATATGAACAAGTATGGTATTTGTATTCCACCTGCATCCTTTGAAGAAGATAATTTATTTGCAATAAAATTTACTCCTATATCAGATTCAACATTTACTTCTATGGTTAATACTCCTTCATTTCCATCTGCATCTTTAGCTACTATGTTAAATGTATAATCTCCATTTTCAACTAATTCATCTAATGATATTACAAAGTCTACATATGTGTCTATTTCTTTACTTAATGGAAGTGATACACTATCTTGTTCAAAAGAAATATATTTGCATAATCCATTTGAACCTGAAATTTCCAAACATGATAATCCAACGATTACTGACTGTCCACCCAAATTAGAAAATACTATTGGTTTAGTTTTTGAAGAATCTCGTACCATTCTTATTTCATATTTTCCACTTCCAACTTCTGTTTCCATACTCCACTGTGCTTCTCCACCAATTATTATAGTTGCTCCACCACCACCACCTGCTGGAGGAACATAAGGTGCTGCACATCCAGGATTTGCAGTATTAAAAAACAACAATATTTGAGAAGTGTTTGTATTTCCTGCTTTATCAATTGCTGTTAAGGTTAAAGTCTGAACAGAATTATCTATGGTAGAATAAACTGTTGTATTAATGCATCCAGGAATTGTTGTATGAGGATAAGTTGTAACTCCTGATGATGTCATATTTACAGTGCAATAATCTATATTATCATCAGAATATGTATAATTAAATTCTATATTAACTAAAGAACACTGAGGTACTGGAGATGAAAATGGTCTAACTATTGATAATCCTGATGGTGATGTTTTATCGAAATTTAATATTCTTGTTTCTGAAGTATTGCTTAGTTGTGTATCATTTGCAATTATATAATAATATACAATTGCTCCTTCTGTATCATTTAATCCAGTAAAGTTAATTGAATTATTTGTTGTAGTTCCAAAACTCTCAAAAGCAGTTCCATTATATGAAAACATTAATTCATATGTAATGTTATCACCATCATAATCTGATGATGTAAAATCTATAAGAGTATTATTTTTATTTAAATAAGTATCATTATCTGGAAAGCTAATTGTAGTATTATAAGGATTTCTATTGCTTACAAGGAAAGAATTTATTGCAGTTAAATTCATATTTGTAGCAGTATCATTTACATACCATATCCAACTAATATTTTCAAAATTTTGAATATCAGAAGAACCAAGTGTATAATTATAAGTAGTTCCATCATTTTCAGTTACAGTAATGTTTTCATATGTTCCTGTTTTATTTATTCTAATCCAAACAGTATCAATATGTGTATTTGATGCATTTGCTTGAATTGTTACAGTATCATTATTATAAACTATTGCTGGTGAAAATCCATTATCAACCAACTGTGGAGCAATTGTATCGATCGTTATTGTTTTATTATCTGTTACATAAGAATTTCCTGACCAGTCAAATATATTATAAAACCAACTATAAACAGAGTCTGCCAAATAAAGAACTGTTCCTAATGTTTTTGTTGTTACTCCAACTAAAAAATTTGTTGTTGTTGAATTATAATTATTCCAAGTTGCACCATTTATAGTTCCATCGTTACTCCCAAATTTATCTGATAAAATTGAATTTCCAACATCTTCAAAATCATACCAGCTAACCAAACCATCAGTTGGTATAGATGAATTTGAGTTTAATCCAGAAGAATAAATTTCTGTTATATCAAATTGACTAAGAGTTGTATTATATATTCTTATTTCATCTAATGAACCATTAAAAAGTCTTCCAGCATCATCTCTCCCAAATCTAAAGATATTCCCATCTGCACCTAAATTTCCACCATGATAAATTCCTGAACTACTTATTACACCATTTAAATAGACTGATAAATTTCCATCAGTTATATTATATGTAGCCAGAGCATGATTCCATTCATCATCATTTGCTGATGTTACTGATAATACTCTATAATATGTAGTACCATTATTAAACGATGTTCTTATAAAATAAGAGCTTGTTAAACCCATAGATGGAGCATCGTCTTGTCTCCACATAAATGTTACTGACGAGCCAGAAGGATTTGCATAATCTTGTCCAGCATCCAATCCTTTAAACCATACAGACATTGAATAACTTTGTGATAAATTTAATTCATCTGAAGAAATAGTTTGAACATAATCATTTTCACCATCAAAATTAAGCCATGAATTTTCTGAATCCTGTATAATTAATGTCGCATTCTTAATACCAATATTATCTGTAATATCTGTTGTAAAATTAATTGTTCCAGTATTATTATATGAATTATTCAATGGAAATCCCAAAGTTGCAAATGGATTTGTATCATCAATTGTAATGTATCTTAATTCAGTTCCATTTTGATTATTTGCTTTATCTGTTATATTGACTTCATAAGTATAATTATTGTCACTTAACCCTGTCCAATTAATATAGTAAACTGAATTTGTATATGTTGTTTTATTAACAACTTCAGTATCATTGTATAATGTAAATGTAATATTCTGAAAATTTATTTCAGTCCATGTCGTATTTACATAGATAAAATTTTGAGATAAATTTGAGTAAGAGTTTTTAGTTCCATCTCCATATTCTATAACAGGAGTTGTTTCATCAACTGTAAAAGTTCTATTATTTGTAATTGAAAGTGTATCAAGAGTATCATTACATTCAACTGCAAATTTATAACTTCCTTCTGACACATCGACAGTTGTCCAATTCATAACTCCACTATTTGGATTAATCCAAGTATAATTATTATGCCATGTTCCAGTCCAATCTCCATATAGTTTACAAGTATCTAACCCATCAACATCAGTAGCAGTATAATTAAAATAAATTCCAGTTCCACTATTAAAATATTGTTGTGATGTTGGAGAATTTAATGTAATTGCAGGAGCACCAAGACTTATTGAAAATGTTACTGAATCAGATCCTATATTATTAAGTGTATCATTTGAAAAAATATTATAAGTAAAAGTTCCTTCTGATAAATTTGCAGATATATTTTGCCCACACGATATTGAATAATTATTCACACCAGTATCATTTGTATACCAACATGAATCGATTCCAATAGTTGCATCTGAATATGTATAATTAATTGTAAAATTTGCAAAATTATAAGAAGTTTCATTTAATGGATAAACTATATTTACTACTGGAGCAATATCATCAATTGTTATTGTAAAATTTCCAGAAGTTGTTGACTGTCCTGCCCAGTCAAATGCTTCATAAAACCATGTAAAAATTCCATTTGAAAAACTATAAATAACTCCAATGAATGCATTTGTAACTCCTTCAGCATAAGTTATTGGAGAAGATAAGATGCTTCCTCCACCATAATTATAAATATTTAATGTTGCATTCTTTATACCAATGGCATCTGTTAATGTTGCAGTAAGATTGTTGGATGTTGTTGATGTATTAGTATTATTGGCTGGCAAATTTAATGTTATTGCAGGTGCATTTAAATCTACAGTATAAGTTCTTATTTCTGATGTATTTAAATTATTTAAAATATCTCTAACTTCCACATAATATTGGTATTTTCCTTCTGACAATGAAACAAATGTAATATTTTCCAGTGCAGAAAAGGTTGTAGTATTGGTTTCTGTTCCAGTTAAATAATATGTTACATTTTTGAAATTTGTTTCTGTTAATGTTATATTTATTGGAATTGAATCTGTACTTGAAAAAGTATTATTTGTTGGTGCAATTAGTGTTATCAGTGGATTTATAGAATCAACAAAAAATATTACACTGCTTGAATTTAAGTTATTAGCACTATCATTAGAATAAACTGTCCAAGTAGAACTTCCTTGTCCAGAACTTAATCCAGTCCAATTTAATCCACAATCTTGTCTTGATGAATTTGTTGCACCATTATCCAAACTATACCAACAAGAATCTGTATTTGTATCTGACTGAGTATATTTAAGGGATGTTTGTATAGTTGAATATGTTGTATTTATAGGAAGTGTTAAACTTACCAATGGAATTATTGTGTCTGTTGTTAAAGTAAAATTAGCAACTGCAAAAGAACATATGTTTGTATCATCACAAACATAACCATTCCATTCATATCCATCACTATATACAAATCCATAATCTGTAAATTCAGTAGAATTTGTTGCACCTGTTATATCTTTTTTAAACCTTGTTTCCTCTGCTCCGTCTAGCCATACAATTATAGTTATATTTTTTAAATTGCTATCCGAATCAGCAGTATTAATTGTAATTGTATTTGCTAATGAATCTGAAAATGAATTGTCTACAGGTGATATTAAAGTTGCTGTTGGAGCAGAGTTTGCCAACTGCATCTCTATTTCTGGAAATTCATTAGTTAAAGTTGTTAAATTATAACTTGTAGAATTTGTTGTATATCCAACTTTCGAAACATTCATTGTATGATTTGTATAATAGGTTATTACTCCCAAATTATTAATGTATTCATTTAGATTCTGTTTAGGTATTAACCCATTTGAATCTGTTAATTCTGATACAACCAAATTTCCAGCCAAATCATAAATATTTACTGTTGCAGATTGCAATGGACTTCCCAAATAATTTATTGTTGGTTGAAAATACCATTCTAAAGAGGTGTTTGTCCCATAATCACTATTGAGTTTTCCAGATGCAAAAGTTGAATTTATAAATCGGTTATTATCATTATGCACTCCTGCACCATACAGTTCAAAATAAACATCATATGAAGTGCTTCCAAAAAATGTATTGTCTGTAAATATATTATCATCGCTTGATCTTGTTAATGTAATTGCAATAGTATTTGAATTATAAATATTTGAAGTAAAGTTATTATTTTTTCCTAAATACAACCTAATCCCTTCAGAATTTTCTGTAAAATTGTTTCTGTATAAATTTATTATTTCTGCCCCACCAGTATAAAATCCTATATCATTTCCATAAAAAATGTTTGTTTTTATACTATGTGCTCCTCCTGCATACAATCCTATTGAGTTATTATTAAAAATATTACTTTCAAAATCTGTATATACACTTGCACCTCCACCTTGTGTATTATTTTCAAAATAATTATTCGTAACCCTCATACCAGCAGAATTCATATTGGAAAAAGACATACCATATGTATTATTAATTAATCTATTATTTGTAAGGTCTCCTCTTTTCCCAGAATTGAATTTCATTCCATATTCAAAACCATTTATTGAAACATTATCTATTTGAGTGTCTGATAAGCTATGTTTATAATCAGACTCATATATTCCAATTCCTGTTCCATCTCCAAAAATTGTATATCCATTACCATCAATTCTTAATGGAAAAAAAGTATCTGCTACATCCTCTAAACATGTTCCACTAGATGATAAGTTATTTTGTATTTGATAAGTTACAGTCCTAGTCAAATCTCTGCAAATGGTTATGTTTGTTGAATCAACATCGAAGCTAACAGATTCTGATTCATGCCAATTGTTTGTTGTATCATTACATGAATAAGTTATTGTGTGTGGACCATCAACCATTGTTGTATTTGTTAATAAAAATCTTTTATCAAAGTCTGATATAAATACTTTATCTGCAAGATTTGGAATATAAACTTGATTATTATAAAGTGCCATTCCTGTAACTTCATCTCCATACTCTGTACCAAGACTATTAATTGTTGTATATAAAAAATTTAAACCACCATCATAAACATCAATTGTTCCAAGATATGCATCCATTACATAAATTAGATTATCTTTTTGAAATACACCTGCTGGTGAAGAAGAACTTCCAGCTCTAAGCTTTCGTTCACTAATAACACTAAATTCAGAATCATACATATCAAAATCTCCAGTTCCACCATATGTCCTAAAGAAGACACTTCCATTCCAAAAAATCTTTTCAGCTATATTCAAACCTGTGTATTCAGTTGCCAACTTATTAAAATCTTTATCGTATAAATAAACAACATCATAAGCATTTATAAACCAAGTTGTACCATTCCAAGTTATGGAATCAGGATTTCCTGCAAAATCAGATACATCATAACTTGTTCCAGAATAAGTCATATTTGAGTAATAGTGATATATTGTTCTACCAGTATAATCTGTAAGGAAAAAGTCACTTCCATTAGTTGCAATATCATTTATTTGTCCTGTTGGATTTGCTGATATTGTAAAATTTGTATTATTTTTTATTATTCCTGAATACAAACTATGATTTGTTATTCCAGAATCTTCCGACCAATAACAAGTGTCCATCGGAATTTCAGTTTCTATATTGAATATTGCTGTAGGTGAATTTTGAGCGAATATTTGAGATGGTGTTGGAGATATTATGTCTATGTATGGTGTGTAGGTTATTGTTAATTTAGGTGTTGAAGTAGAGGGATATTCTCTACTTCTAAAAGTTATTCCTTTTTCTCCAATCCCGCTTTCATTGTAAATCAATAGATGATATTGGGTATAAGTTCCAACAGAAGTAGCAGAAGTTCTATCTGGATAGTTTTCACTTAATATCATCCCATAAGAACAATAATTGTCTGAATTTACCACACAGCTTCTTGTTTGAAGAGTAGCATCAATATTTATTGTTTGACCATTTATATCATCAGAACCATTATAATCTGGAGATTCATATCCAGATATATCTATTTGAGAATAATTAAACCAATCATAATTTTTTAATTCATTTATATTAGTAGATTCATTCCATGTTTGATTGTCTACTCTATATAAAGATAAATTGCCAACAGTATATGGTGGTCCACTTGGCATATTACTCACAGTTAAAGAAAGATTTGTAGTTAATATTGAAGCTATATTTGAAGAAAGTGAAGAAATATTAAATTTTATAATGGTATAATCAAAATCTCCCCTTAAAAAAACATCAGCAACATCACTTGTAACCTCTAAAGTAACAGTAGGATCAATCCAAATCCAATCATTATTTTTAAATCCTTCATTTTTCCAGTCTCTAGAAATTTCATAATAAGCAGTTTTGTTATCAATTATTTCTAAAGTGTATGTGTAATTATAATCTAAAACATCATCAAAACTTAATTTCATATCGTCCAAATAAATATATTTTTCATCATATTCAAAATTGCTATCAGAATTTATATATATTCTAGCTTTAAATTTATCATTTGGAAGTCTTAATCTGTATCCCCATTTATATCCATTCCCAGTATAATTTATTATTGTTTTAATACCATTGGCAGATTGTGTTGGCATTTCTTTGCCTGCTGGATTTAAACCAACAAATGTTAAATTTATATTAGAACTTCTAAGTTCCAACTCCAAGACTTCTTCTGTGCTTTTTTCTCCACCAGAATTTAAAGATTTATTTAATTTAACTACTTCATTAATTTCAACATAATTTGCATGTCTTTTTGTTTTGTCATCTATATATTTAATACCTTGACCAATAGTTTTAGTAAAAGTTCCATCTGGATTTTTTATAATATTGCCATTTGAAGTTCTATCAATAACATATGATTCATCTGCAGTTACTAAATTCCCATCATAATCATATATATCCAAAAGAGTTTCAGAAAAAGTTCCATCTAGATTTTTCCAATATTCATTATATCCAACAGAATTATATACATATGGTTCAGAAGCATTAACTAGATTGTCATAAAAATCATAGACAAATTCTCCAGAGTCTATCTGTTCTTGAATACTTCCACCACTTACAAAAAATGAATTCCCTCCAACAAATATCGCAAAGATAAATGCGAAAACCAAAAATGTTTTTAAAGCAATTTTTCCTTTCTTATCCATTATTATTAATAATATTCTATATTTATATATCTTTTTATTTTACACAGAAAAGAACAATCCTTCAAATGTTATTAATTAATTCACAATGTTAGCTTTAATCTCTATTATTAACAAATAATAGTATCGATGTAAATAACATTGCAACGAATAAAAATAAACTTATTATTATTAGATTCATATAACTAAAAAATCCTGGCTCTATTTTTATTACTTCTTGAGTTATATTTGGAATGCACTCGTTACTCTGACACTTCATATTTTCTATACAATCTGAGTCTGAAGAACATTCTATATCTGGAACACATCCACCTTCATAACACATGTACTCATCATTGCATTCAGAGTCTATTTGGCAATTAACATTTTCTATGCACCCTCTAAATTCTAGTTGTTCTTGACATTCAAAGTTGGTTGCAAGATTGCAAACAAATACACTTTTAGATTGTGTTTCATCAGATGTGCACTCTCCAAATTCTGAATCTTGTGAGCAAGTTGGACATATTTTTTGAGAACAATCATTATTTATACACTCAAATCCTAATCCACATTCAGCATCGTTAGTACACTCTAATTCTGGTACTGGAGGAACATATGGAGATTTTCCAAAACATGGATTACATTCTGCAATTCTATCTTGTGGCATTCCAAATGCACGAGTTTTTTTTCTATATGCACATTGACCATCAATAAGACTAACAAAACTTGCACTGGTCCAACTTGAAGAAGATAAACATCTTATTGGACACCCTCCATTTTCAGATGGAAAAGTTACATCAAAATTACCACTCATATAAAAATTATTACAAGATAGCTGTTCAATTGGTGCATTGCAGAAACTTCCACAGCTACCTTTGATAACATTTCTATCTACAACTTCTCCAAAAGTTCTATATGCCCATGTGGTATCATATTTAACATCATTAACATAAAACTCATAAAAGCTACCACCAATGCAAATCATATCAAAACTTCCATCAGATTGTATTGCAACAGCTCCACTTTGAGCTCTTGATTCACCACCAGATTTACAATCTAGCATGCCAGAAGTTACAACTTGTCCATCTAGTATAACTTTTCCTATGAATGCTGTCGGAGAACCTACTGGAGTGCCAAGAGCTGTTTGCTGAGAAATGCCAAGTATCCCTCCAATAAATGCTATCGTCAAAACAAATAATACTGTTGACAAAATTATATTCTTAGCTTTTTTATTTTTTCTTTTTACCATTTTATTTTCTTTTCCTCTTCAATAATAAAGCAACAGCTAAAACCATCAATGCAATTATTACAATATATAATATGTTTATTACATTCTTATATCCACTTCTATTTGAACTAAGAGAATCTATTATGCTTTGTTGTTGTTGGACAGTTAGGTCTAATCTTTCAACCAATACCCTTTCTTCTTCTATTGTCAATTTAAGTTTTGATATTATAACAATTTGTTCATCAACTTTCAAACCCAATGAACTAACAAGTTCAATTTGCTGTTCGTTTGTTAATTTAAGATTTTCTATCAGCTCTCCTTGGTCTTCAAGACTTAATCCTAAATTAGATATTATTATTGCATCATCTACAATTTCATTATTCAGTGCATTTATTATGTCTGCTTGGTCTGTAAAACTTAACTTCATTGCTGCAATTAATTCTGCTTGTTCTTCATTTGTTGCATGCAATTGTTCTACCAATGCAGATTTTTGCTCAAGATTAATTTTTAAAGCATTAATCATTACTGCTTGGTCTTCAATATTTGTTGATAATAACAATATTGTTTCCTTTTGCTGTTCTGAAGTTAATTCAAGATTTGCTATTATTTCTGATTGGTCATTTATGTTTGTTGTAAGTTCTTGTATCAATAGAACTTTCTGTTGAGTTGTTAATTGCAGAGAATCAATTATTTCTGCTTGTTCTTGCAAGTTTTCAGTTAATTCTAAAATCTTTGCAGCTTGTTCATCTGTCCCTAAATTATGCAACGACTCTCCAAAAATTGTTACTTTAACACCTGTTTTAAATTCTCCAATAGTTAAATATTCCGACCTGCTGGCTGTTATTTCAGATAATCTACACCTAACAGAAACAACAATTTCATATTCACCATTTGGCATTCCAAAATAGTTTCTTTCATTCCATCTTGCAATAGAATTTTTAATTTGACCTGTCTCCAATGTATCTTCTAGAATATCTCCTGTTTTTTGGTCTCTTCTATCTCCTTGACCAGTACCCCATGAACCACCTATTCTTTTACCTGTAGAATCAATATGATATGTTGATATGGAAGTATATGTTGGACATGGTGAGCCTATAACTTCAACTGGACCAATTTGTTCATTCCTATAACTATATGTAAAATCTACAGTTCCTTTATTAATAGTAGTATCTTGCAGAGCCAATGAATTTAATCTGAATTCATATGGTCCATTAGTAATAGTTTTTGCACCAATCATAGTTCCAGGAATAATGTCAGTATCTTTTAAACTTAAAACTGTCTGCTGCAACCCAAACATTAAAACTCCAATTAAAATTACAAGTAATAAAGTCCCTGCTAAAAAATATGCTGTTTTTTTGTTTTTTCTTTTTACCATTTTATTATTTTACATATATTCTTTCATTTATAAATATTATTAATAATTTTTTTGCCCATTTTTTCTCTTTTTTTTATTTTTTTTTGCCACAAAATATATACTTATTGATATTATCGCTATTAAGAGCACCAATATAATAATCCATAAGTTTATTTTTGCATCTTTAATAACTTCACCATAAGTACAAGAACCATCACTTATAGTAGCTGAAGGATTATAATTATTTGCTGTACTTTCCTTACATCCAAAAACATCATCAGATATTTCATATTTGCAAGAGCCATCATCAATTGTTGCTATTGGATTATAATTATTTGCAGTAGAATCTTTGCATCCATAAATATCAGTAATTATTATTTCAAACTCGCAAGAACCATCATCAACTGTTGCTGTTGAATCATAATTACTTGCACTAATATCCATGCATCCTAAAATATCGACATATATTGGTGGATCATAATTGCAAGAACCATCATCAATTGTTGCTCCATCCAAATAATTGTTAGCATTCAAATCTGTGCACCCATAAACATCTGGTGGATTTATACCGATTGGAAAATTATCTTCTTGCATAATAAAACACAAATCTAATTCAGAATTATAGTCCCACTCAATATTTCCAGCATAATCACAATTTTTTATAGTTCCATCACAGCTAGTTTGTGGTATAACACCTTCGCCTTCAACTAAAATAAATTGTGTATCAGAAACTCCTCTATTTGTTGTACTTCTCCAGTCTCCCCAATTGGCATCAAAAAGACTATCGAATTGCGTTGCTGAAGTTACTTTGTAAGCTATAACCAAATTATTCCATCCAATCCAATTTGGAGAAGCATATTGAGTATTTCCACATCCATATGTTCCAACATTTCCAATTGAAACTATTGTTGAAGGATAAGTATTAACTCCATATATTGTTTGCTGCAATCCAAATACTAAAATGGCAACAAAAGCAATAATTAATATAAGACCTATAAAAATATTTTTTCTAGTTTTGTTTTTTTCCTTCACTTTGTTTTCCTCATTAAATATACTGCAAAATATGCCAAGCCAAATACAACTGCGACTGATAATATAAATTTGGCCAGTATAGCAATTAAAGGTATTGAGAAATATAAAACCCATGAAGATATAATAACTATGCCAACAACTACATCATCTACCAAACCTATTGGTCCAAATATTAACTCTGGAATAAAATCTATTGGACTAAAAATATACATTAGACCAAGTATAGTAATAATCAATGGAATAATTATTATCATTTTTTAATTCCACTTGGAACATTTATTATTATGTTACTTCCACCAGCAGAACCAGAAGATGTTTTCTTTTTTTTACCAGACATTGCTCTAACTGCAAAAGCCATTATTAATAATACCAGTGCTCCAATCAAAGCTAAAAATCCAAAGAATATTGGGCATACCAAATTTTGATTTATTCCTTCATCTGGAACTAACCATGTTCCTGGATTATACCAAGTTCTTTCAAGATATACTTTTGCAGTACATTCTGTAGAACCAGTTTTGGATAACAACCATGAGAAACAGCTTTCACATGCTCCACTTTGATTATCTTCATCAATTTCATAACAAGAATTGTCCTTGCATATTGGTCTATCATCTGGACAGTTTCTATCAAAATATAATTCTTCATCTTCACAGCATTCAAATACACATGCAGTTTTTCCAATCTGTTTCTTTACACATTCTCTATCTGCACTACAATATGAATCTGTCGGGCAATTGATATCAGTGCAACACATAACATCAACTTCAGAGAAATCACACATTCCACTAGAACATACTGGTGTTTTCAAAGTTTTTGTAGAAAAATCACATTGAATAGAAACCCCACAATCATAATCTTTATTACATTGGACATCTTCTTTACATTTAAAATCACTTGTATCACAAAATTGTTTTCCACCACAATCGTTATCTCCACAGCATTGGACTTGCTCTGCTCTTGTTATCTCACATCTACTTCCAAAAGTATTTGCACTATTTCTTTGGACATCTGAGCCACTATTCCACAAAGAGTCAAATGGTCCTACATCTCCACCTATTATTCTATTACCAAAATCTCTACATCCATAAGTCTGCAAAGTTCTTCCTATACATTCTTGATTTCCATAAGTATGTCCTGTGCAATCAGAATCTCGACTACAAGTTTCTTCTAAATATCCACAAATATGTCTATTTCCAGATTGGAATGATAATACACAGTCTCCTTTTGGAACTGTATAAGATGCTACATTTTTCTTACCAGATAAAGAACTTGTGCTAGTATATATTGTATTGAGTTCAGGATTAAATTTACACTGGTCTGAACCTAAAACTGGAACTCCTTGAACACATCCACTCGTTCCACAAAAATTAAGTTGAGTTATATAAACTTTAACATTTGTTAATCTTCCTGCTGTATTTGCAGTTTTTACTTGGTCTTGCATTATCCACATAGATTCTCCAGGAAGTAATGTTTTTCTTGAAGACCTTTGTTCATCAGAACATTTGTATCTATCCCCAAAGAAACCATTATCGACTTTGCAATTTTCAGAACCTATATATGTAGAAATTGCAGGTAAAATCCCATCAACACCACCTATTTCACACTTGGTTGCAACAAGTGGGCATCTGTATGCTCTTTCATCACTTATATCAAATGTTGATGCAATAGGACCAACTTTTTCTGTGCAGCAAGTAAATTCATAATCATTACAAAACACTGGAGTAAAATCTGTAAATTGAGTCTGCATAAATCCAGAATTAATTAATAATATTAAGGTAACACCAAGCAAGAGGACAAGTGAAATTAATACCAAATTTCTTTTCGCTTTACTTTTTCTTGATTTTGCCATATTATTTTATTGTTTTATCTATTTATAAATATTATTAATAACTTTTTTCTTCTTTCCTGGAGGATATAACATAAAATATATTACTCCAAGAATTAATATCACACCACCAAACATGACTGAAGTTAGTTCACTAGAGAAACTTTGTGTCATATCTACAAACAAATTGTTAACAAAATGCAATGTTGCAAATGGAATGAACGAACCTGTTACCAATGTAATTAGACCACCTATTGCCCAAAACATAAATACCACAATCTTTGCAGTATCTTGTGCAGAATATCTTAACAGATGATTTATGAATCCATATGTCCCTATTGTTATTGGGATTATCAATACATTGAGTATGTAAAAATTTGCTTTACCCAAATTATATTTTCTTGAAAAATGCCTTATAGTAAATATGGTCAACGCTATTATAAATGCTGCACCTAAATTCTCTGAAATTACAACCAGTCCAGATGAATAAATTATATTGTCAAATGCTGTAAATTGTTGTTCTAAACTTGCAACACCTGTGTATGCAGACTGTTTTGTCAATACTGAAAATAAGCCAACAAGTAGGGAAAATATCATTGAAAGCAAAAACATTTGCATCATATTTATTTTCTTAAAAAAACTTACTGATGGTGCATCACCTTGTTCAACAAATGCTAAAGAATCACCATATAATTTATCATCTTTTGTAATTATATATTCTGCACCAAATAATAAAAGAATTGCTAAAAGAAATCCAAGTCCAGGAGCAGTATAGAAAAAGAATTGTTCTTGGATAAATGCAATGCCAAAACCTTGTTTACCAAGTGCAATTGTTTGTGGAACTACAACCATCATAAAGATTAAAAATGCTGAAAAAACAAATAACCTTACTAATTTCTTTTTATCCATAGTTATTATTAATAATTAGATATTTATATATCTTTTTATTTCCTCATGTCAGCAATTATTACAGAAACAATTATAAAACATATGATTAAAATAATTACAAAAAATGTTACTATTATTATAAGGATGAAGTTATCCTCTATTATTGCAGGAAGTCCCTCAAATATTTTTTCACTATCGTTGTATTTAGAATAACTAAAATTGCAATCTCTAAACTCATCATTGAAAAATAATCTTATTGTTAGATTCTTTTCTATATTCTCAAAATTTTCTATTGTATAACTATCTGGCATATCAAAATAATAAGAATAGTTGCTTACATCTACACTAATATTATAGATGTTTACAATTCTGCCTAAACTATCTGTTGGGATTATTGAAATTTTATTTGATTCTTGCGATATATTGCAATTTATTGTCGATGCACTAACATTTATTAAACAAAAGCAAAAAATCAAACTAAGTAAAAGAAATTTTCTTTTCAAATAACAATTCATTTTTTCCTCCATCTTCATCATATATCCTTATATTTAAATAATCATCTTTTGTTAATTCTCCAAAGTAATTAAAATTTAAAATATTATCTTTTTCTGTAAAATCTTCTCCAATAAAAAAGCATTTATACTCATCATTTATTTTTCCATTCTTTATTGAATAATCTTTTGATTTAAAATATATAAATTTATTAGAGTAGTCTATGCACATTACTGGATTTTTTATTACTCCATCCTTATAAAAATTCATATGAATTTCCTTTTCCAATAAATTATAATCCATTGTTATGTTTCCTTTTTTATTTAATTTAATTATGTATCTATCGTTAGTTAGATTTTCATCAAAAAACAAGTTATCAAAAAATTCATAATAATCAGGAATATCTACATGTATTCCAATGGACTTATTTATTGGAACTTTTGCCAATATAAAACTTCCAATTTGGGAAGTTATATTTTTGTAGCGTGAGCCATCAACATTAATTATTATATTTTCATTTAAAGACTCTTTTGTATCATTATTTTTAATCATAAAAAATACATTTTTAAATATTATCTCTTTTTCTTTTTCAGGTTTTTCAAAAATGAAATACATAGAAAATATTATTCCTGCCAACAAAATCACAAGAATGATTATAGCTACAATGCTTTTTGTTTCCATTTAATCACTTCCTTTTTCAGGAAAGCCCATTTTTCTTTCTTCTCTTTCTTTCCCTTTTGCAGCAATTTTTACTAAATCACCAAAAAGAACATTGATTTTTGAAATATGTTTTGCACTTAGTTCACCATCACCAATATCTGGCAATATATTTCTCATTCTATCATTCCCTTCTCTTAACATTGCAACCTCTGCTTCATTAGAATTTTTTATCTCTGTAAGAAGCATTAATGCTTTTCCTATATCTGAATCTTTTATTCCATCTGGAAAGTCTTCTGACTTTGGAGGTAATATTATATTTATATTTTTTTGTCCACTCCAACTTCCTTTTGAAAGAGATACTATTTTATTTCTCTGAGCATATATGGTTTTATCCTTAATGCTATCTACCAACTTATAATTTATATCTCTTGGAGAATATGTAACACCATTTCTATCTCCTTTTCCTTGGACTATATTTTTTTGAATCCCATATGCATGTCTATCTGAAAACTTTGAAGCAAAATTAATTACAAATGGATTATCTTCATATTCTTCTTCTTTATTTACAAAAGAATAAATAACAACAGCAAGTATAGGAAACAATATTGCAATAAATGCTGTTATAACCACTGCTATAAATATATTCATTCTAACTTTCCATCCTTTTCTTTTTTATCTTCTTTTTCCTGAGATTTTGGTTTTTTTACAGTTTTCTTTATTGTCGTTCCTGTAAGTTCATTGTGAGATTCAGTCTCTTCAATCACTGGGTCATCTTCTGGATCAACTGCTAAAGAATTTCTGGCTTCATGCAATTCATATGAAGTTGGGTCTGTTAATATTGTAACCATTGTATTTGGATAATGCATATTCATTATTACATACATCTGATTGCTAGCATGATAAGGAGTTTTTTCTAACTGGACTTCCAACACTTGTGATTTTTTTGTTTTTCCTACATGATATATTTTATGTCTTTCCCACCCACAAACATGGTCTGCATATTCAGGATTGGTTAAAATATTTTTTATAATCTCTTTTGCCTGTTCTAATGTTGCTGCTGGTGGTAACAAATCATCTGTTTTCTTTTCTTCCTTCTTCCCTGAAAAATACCTTATTATTGAAAAGAAAAAAAATGTTGTTGAAAATATTGCAACTGAAGAAAAGACCAATAATATTATTGCAATTAATGGGAAATCTTTATTATTCCATTTTAATATAAATAACAATATCATCCCGAAAATAAATGCAATTACAGAACCTTGTTTTAATATCTTCTCTGCTGCATTTTTTTTTATAACTTCTTTCCCTTCCATTATTTCATCGTCCTTATTTTTTCTATTTTATTTTTTTTTCTTTTTTCAACTATTATGTAAACAGCACCAACACATATCATAATAAACAATATCATTATTATTATAAAAGATACTACTGTAGATGAACTGTCTTTGTCTTCTTTTAAATTATCTACAGAATTTCTTATCCCTATTATATTTGATGCTGAATTGTTATTTGTTGAATATATGTTATTTATTTCTTCTCTTAAATATGCATTTGTTGCTTCAATATCATCCATAACATTAAATATCATCTCAAACATATCGTTTACTTGCTGTTGGCTATATGACACATTAAAATCATTATCAGATTGATTTTTTATTATTATCTTTACTTCTTCTTTGCAGAATGGTATATCAGGATTTGCAATACAATACTCTGCAATTATTTCACCTATCGATTGCCTGCTTGTAAAGTTGCCAGTATCTATGTCATTATAATTTATAAATATTGAAAAGTTTTCATATATTGTATCGAAGTTTCCGGATATTGCAAGTTCTTTTATGTGATATTTATCTGTATCATTTGTAGAAAAAATATCTGGAGAGATTTCATATGAGACAGTTTTTGTATATCCAGGAGAAATATCAAAATCATTGGATGAAAATGAAAACCAATCAGATTGCAAGTGTATCCCTTTTGCAATATTAGTTCCAGTATTTTCTATCTGCAACAATCCTTCTTGAGTAGCATAAAAATCCATTGTATAATTATTATCTAATATTGTAACACCAACAGTTGTTGGTTCATATAAAATATTTAAATTTAAATGCAAATCAGCATCAAATTCTGGATTGTTTACATAACCATCTGTACCAAGTATATTGAGAAAACATCCTTGTGTGAATTGATAACCTGCTCTTAAGAAATGATAATAAATATATTCTTGTTGTATTGTATTCATCGTATATGTAGAATTTTCTAAAATTGTAGTCATCTCTTGACTCGTCTGTGTGTTTATCATTCTTATATCAGAATTTACATTGTTTTTAAATGTCATAGTATCTCCAGAGATTACTGTAAGTTGACACAAATCTACTCCAGTATTAAAATTAACATTTAAGTCATAATTATCATTACTCTGACCTATGTTTGCTGAATAAAATCCTTTAATTTTAAAATCTTTATTTAGCATAGAATTTGAATTTACAGTTGCTGTAATATTTACATTTTGATTTGGTTCCAAAGCATCTATTTTTGGAAAAGATATATCACTATTGCTTTCCAATGTTATATTATAAAAAGCGAATGCTTCTGTATTTTTTAATGTAAATATTAAATTTTGACTTATTCCATCAGTTTTATTCATATCAAAATTATCATCTCCAACTATCTCAAGACCACTTGCAAATATCCCTGATACAAAAAATATTGAAAACAATAATAGAAAATATTTATTCATCTTTTTTTAGCAACCTCTGTAACCTCTCCATTTTTTTTACATAAGGGATATATATTTCCTTTACATAATATTCTTCTGCACTCATTCCTTTTGGTTTTTTTAATTTTTCCATGAGCAACATTT